>Ga0079226_10002538_pt1 | contig 14112 bp, 10 predicted proteins | sample Poulit2014_FD_76345 | JGI IMG/M metagenome (GOLD analysis project Ga0079226, IMG submission 76345) | Agricultural soil microbial communities from Georgia to study Nitrogen management - Poultry litter 2014 | ecosystem: Environmental > Terrestrial > Soil > Agricultural land | place: USA: Georgia... | reverse complement strand
CATTTTTGCGATCTTTTTTTAGAAATGGCAAAAACCATCAGTATTTCTAAAGAAGAATTAAAAAAACGTTTTGTTTTAAAAAATCCGGAGGAATTAAAACGCTTAGAAACCTTGAATAAAAGCTATATTATCATGATGGGGCATTACAATTCTTATGAATGGAGCACAGCTTTAGGATTGCAAGGCATGAAATATAAACCTTATGGAATTTATAAGAAAATAAAAAATCCATATTTTGATAAAATGATTCGAGATTCTCGAGGGAAATTCGGCGTGGAAATGTTGGATAAAGATGAAGTTTTCCGACAAATGATTAGAGATAAAAGAAAAAAGACTTTAGCCAGCTACGGAATGATTGCTGATCAAGCACCCAAGGGCGGAAATTCAAAATATTGGCGTGATTTTATGGGGCATCGCGTTCCGGTATTTATCGGAAGTGAAGTGGCAGCCAAAAAACTGGATTTAAATGTAGTTTATTTAAAAATAGAAAAAACAAAAAGAGGGTTTTACGAAGCAGAAATTCTGTCTTTGTGTGAAAACCCTCAAAATGTTCCGGATTTTAAAATCACAGATGCTTATTTTGAGCAACTTGAAAAACAAATCCGACAACAACCCGAAAATTATTTATGGTCCCATAAACGTTGGAAACACATGGGAATGGAGAAATAATTTCGGCAGAAAATCACTTTTAGTTGACAATGATTTTTTTATGGATTTTAGAAATGTTGTTATTTACCTCTAAATGATAAATTCCTTTACTTAAAAAATCAATAGATAAAATATATTTTTCCGCTTCCTCAAGATTTTGTTGAAAAACTTGCTGACCTAACATATTATAAATTATCACTTGTTTTTTACCTTCTAAATTAATGTTTTCCAAAACAAGATGATCGGTTGCCGGATTGGGATAAACGATAAAATCATTTTTTGAATTACCGGGAATAGAAAGGTCTTTTTCTGGAGCAAACTTAGCGATAAACCCATTGCCTTGGTTAGCAACATAAGAGTATTCGGGATGATAACTTATTTCCTCCTGATAACTATCAACAGTAGAAATATGATCCTCGCTATACGTGCTTCCCACCCAGTAAAAAATGCTGTCGTTTACCGGGGCGACGTAACTGTATGGCTCCATATCACTCCCGCCAAAATAACTGCCCCAAACCAATTCTCCTTCCGTCGAAAACTTCATCATAAACTGCTCAGAGCTGCTGTTGGGTTCGGCTTGGTAAGTATTTTCACTGTTTATAAAATCTTCAGAGGCTGTATAACCAGAAAAATAGAGATGATCGTCTTTGAATACTAAATCATTATAACCCTCAAATATTTCTATTTCTTCGCCACCAATATAAGTTCCCCAAACGGGTTGCATATCAACATCAAAATTTAGTAAAAAAGTATCCCAAAGTCCACCAAAATCTGACTGATAAGCATTTTGCAATAAGTTTTCATCGGTAACCGATTGAATTACAGTTCCTAAAAAATAATAATTTCGATCAGCAGAGATGATGCTCTGGATTGAAATATCAGATATATAGGTACTATAGGTTCGTCCACCGGTGGCAGCATTAAACTTAGAGATGACTTGACCTGTCGGTGTTTCCTGATAAGCGCCTGAAGTATAAAAATCTTCATCATCTTCAGGGAGTTGAGAAGCTCCAATGAAAGAAGCAATAAGCTCATTTCCATTATAAGCTATAGCTTTACCCTCTGTTCCTGCACCATAATAAGTTGCCCATTCCAACTGCCCGTTAGACGTTAATTTATAGAGATACCCATTTCTATAAACTTCCCCATGAGGATCATAGTAGGTTAAATAATCACTCTGATAAGCATCCGGAGTGGTAATTCCGGATGTTATTTTGGTGTTTCCTACTCCATAAATAGTTGCATTTTCATCAAGGCAAAAGTCGCCTGGTTGAAATACCGGGAGATAACTTAACCAATCCAAACTGAAGTCGGAATTTAATTTTGCCATAATTTTTTTACTCTCAGAATCATTAAAAGGCGTACTTTGCCATGTGCCTGCTGTTCCTAAACTATCTGATTTTGTAGTGCCTAACATATAGAGATTATCATCCTGGTCGATCCTGGTTTTCCAGGGAGCAAAAGGGAGATAAACTGATTGTAATAATTCACCCTCAGGTGAAAATTTGGCGATTAAAGTTTGTCGAGCATCAGTGCCACTGACACCCACTAACGTAGAATCATATAAAAATTGAGGATCATTAGTCGTTAAGAAAGAATTATAATACTCTTCATCTATGATCACATCGTGGATCGGTCCCATAATTTCAGCCAAGGCAATAATATTATCTTCAGAATCGACAAGACCGTTGACAAATCGTGTGCCTTGCCCTCCAAAATACGTGCCCCATTCTTTGGTGTATTCATCAAAAGATTGTCCAAAGCCTATTTGAGTTAATAATAAAATACAAAAAAGTAATAGGTTTTTCATAATATTGTTTTTGATTTATATTTTTAATACTCACCTACTATAAAATAACGATCTTCTCCAATAGTAAAAGTAGTAAAACTATAAGTTTCTGTACTATTATAGATGCCCCAAGCATCTTCCAATCCATGACAATCATAAAAATCACTAAACCCAATAGGAACTCCTTCTACATTAGTAGAACTGGATGCCTTATAAATAATTGAAGACCAATTCATATTTATAGAATTCATCAAAGCATCAGCTGCAACTATACTTGTTTCTTCATATGAGTTTCCAAAATTCGTTTTTATTTTAATGATTAAATTCGGGTAATAATTAGCGAAATCTTGAAAATCTTGAAAGTCAATACTTTGTTCTGCAGGCAACTCACAATATCCTGATGTTCCTGTTAAATTATGTTCAATAAGTTCAGGATAACAATTATTAATAGTATTTGCCTTAATATTAAAAAATAAACTATAAGAAGTAGTCACATTAACAACATGCATCGGATCGCTTGCTCCAAAAACTTTTGACATAAATAAACATAGTAAAGTAAGAGTAATAAATTTTTTCATAATTATTGTTTTTTAGATGTTTGAGTAGTATAAATTTTGAAAGCTTTATTTAATACATTATTAGTATCAGCCATAGTTTTAACATTATCAATGTCTTTATGTTCAACAGTATAAATTAAATCCATGGCGGGTTTAAATAAAATATTTTTTCTTTCAGGTGATAATTCATTACCATATTGTTTTGAATATTCTTCTGAAGGAAAATATTTAGGTTTGTTCATCTCATTGATTGCCATTTTAAAATTATCTAAAGAAGTAGATAAATTTTGAGATTGACTTTTATTATCGTTTTTTTTATTAACAGCAGAGTTCTGTTTGTAGGAATTTTCTATGTTATCTGAATTATCACAAGAAATAAGCATGCAAATAAATAGAAAAATAGAAAGAAATGTAAATTTTCTTTTCATAATTAAAAGTTTTAAATTATTTATTTTCTCAAACATAATAATTTTTTTATGAAAACCTTTAGTTAATATCTTTTTTTTATTAAAAAAAATAAATTTAAATAAATAGAGTGTTAATTAAATTAAGAGGAAATTGTATATTAGGCGAAATATTTTTTACCTTAAATAAAACAGCTTTTTTATGAAAAAAATTACTTTGCTGATGGCGTTTTTGTTTTCCGCCCTGCTTTCAGCTCAAAACAATTCCGCAGATACTACTTTTATCAACACTTCTCAAATAGAGTTGGATTGGTATGGAGATTTTGATCAATCCGTTGAATTTCCGGATGGACAAGATTCTTATCGTCAAATTATTATGACTTTGAAATTAGGTCAATATGATTGTGAACCTGGAGAAGAATTTTGTCATCAGTGGGATTATAACACCCACATTCAGTTGATTGATGAAGATGATCAGGTTTATGAATTAGGAAGATTCATCACTCCTTTTGCAACTTCAGGATGGCCAAGATTTGGCAGCGATTGGAAACAACCTTATGTATTTGATGTAACTGATTTTTATCCACTTTTAAAAGGAAATAAAGAATTGAGAATTCATTATAGCGGATATTCTGGCGGATTTACAGCAGAAGTAGAATTTGCTTTTATAGAAGGAACACCAGAACGAGAAGTTTTGGATATCAAAACTGTTTATCAATTGAGCAGAACTTATGGAGATGATGAAGATGCTTTTAATGATTATTTAGGAGTGTTTTCTGACAGCACTCCAGAAGGAACAGAAGATGCTTTATTAGAGGTTTTAGTAACAGGTCATGGAAGTGATGGAACTGAGCAATGTTGTGAATTTTCCAGTCATTATTATGATGTTTTGTTAGATGGTAATCAAATAGATCGAATTGATATTTGGAGAGATGATTGTGGAGAAAATGATCTTTATCCGCAAGGCGGAACTTGGATTTATGATAGATCAAATTGGTGTCCAGGAGCAAAAGTAGAACCTATTCATCATTATTTAGATTTAACTGCAGAAACTGATTTTGATTTACAAGTACAATTTGAAGAATACACCGGAAGTGGAGAATTGGGAAGTTATAATTATAACGCTACAATTTTTTATTACGGAGAAACCCATAAAGAAATAGATGCAGCTTTAGTGGATATTATTTCACCAACAAATGATCCGAATCATTTTAGAGCTAATCCAGCAGGAGATAAACCAGTTGTTAAAGTAAGAAACACAGGATCTTCTACAATTACTACCATGGATTTTGAATATGGTGTAAATGGTTTTGGAACAGAAATCTTTAATTGGAGTGGAAATATTGCACCTCAAGAAGAAGCAGAAATTACATTGACTGCGCTTGCTGCTTTCAGCGAAATTTCATTAAATGAAGAAGAAGGAGAATTGGAATTTGAAGTAGAAATTATCTCTGTAAATGGAGATGAAGACGAAGAGGAAACCAATAATTACTTGAGTAGTAAATTTGAAAGCGCTCCATTTTGGCCTTCAGAATTGGTCTTGGATTTAAAAACTGGAACAAAAGTAGCCAATGGATTTATTTACAATAGTGGAGCTTCAGATATTTCTTGGGAAATCTCTGATATGGAAGGAAATACCATAGAAAACAAAGATAATTTAATTGTAAACACTGAATATAAAGACACAGTAAATCTTCCAGAAACAGGATTTTATAAGTTGAAAATTAAAAACGAAAACTGTTTTGGCTTAAACTGGTGGCCTTATGCAAGTCAGCCTTCTTATAATTCAGGAGATTTTAAAGTAACAAAATTAAGCGGAAGCAATTTGCAGATGAATGATTATTCTTACACAGGAACAGATCGTCATGATTGGGGTTGTTCTTACACCCAATATTTCTATACAAATATTGATGTACAAAGTGTAGAAGAACAAGAAAAACAAAAACTTATGGTGTATCCAAATCCTGCTAAAGAAGTGATAAATATTGATGTTTCAGGAAATTTAACAGCACCTTATCAAGTGAGTTTAGTAGATATTCAAGGAAGAAAAGTTTATGAAAAAACAATTCAAACTGAACAATATCAAATTGCAGTAGATCATTTGAATAATGGATTATATTTATTGGTTTTTGAAGATAATAATCAAACAAAACACATAGAAAAAGTAGTGATAAGTAATTAACTTATTTCTATTTTTAAAAGAAAAGCGTTTAACTTTTTTAGGGAGTTAAACGCTTTTTTTATGGATTTTAGTTGTTTTTTATTTGGTATTTAATTCCCAGATTAAACCATCTTGCAGGAAGTGGAATGGCAGCATTTTCTTTATATTTTGAATTGAAAACATTTGAAATATCAGTATATAAAACAAAATTATTAATTTTATAACTCATTCTGATATCCATTAAGAAATAAGGATTTTTCAATTCTCTTTTGATATATCTATTTTGAAGTTGAAGAGAAAAATCTTTAAAACCATAATGAATTCCCGCCACTGCTTGATGTTTTAAAGTTTGAAGAATATATTTAGAATCATATCCTTCTTTAGATTTTAAGCTGGGTTTTAAAAAGTTATAACTCAGTTTATATCCCAATTGATGAACGCCAAAATCAAAGTTGTTTTGCAAACGAGAAAATAATCCAAAAGTTTTGTTTTTTCCGAAATTTTCAGGAGAATAAGGAGTGTTTTCATCAATTCTTACCCAATCTATAAAATCTGAAATATCTCTATAAAATCCGCCAAAATGAAAATCTAAATTGTTTTTATGATAATTGATATTAAAATCATATTGCCAAGAATTTTCAGGTTGAAGATCAGGATTTCCAATATTTCCAGGAGCTTGATCAACATATAAATCTGTAAAAGAAGGAATTCTTTGTCCAGAACCTATTCCTGTGGAAATTTTCCAGAAATCATTAAACAGAAAAGCCATATCTAATCCAGGATAAATTTGCCAACCAAAAAAGGAATTATAGTTGATATAAGTTCCTGCATTTAAAAGTAAATTTTCATTGAAATTTGTTTTAAATTCTCCATAAATTCCGTGATTATTTCTTTTGTGTTTGCCAATATTTGAACTGCTGATATTTGTAAATCGAGATTCCCAACCCAATCCAAAATCACCAAAAGAGGTTTTTAAATTTGAATTCATTTCCAACATCAAAGCATTGGTGTAGTGCATTGATCTTCCTGTGTTTAAATCATTTCTGAAATATCTATAATCATCTTCATTATACCTGTTGCTGATTCTGGGAGAAAAACTAAAATCTCCTAATTTGTGTTTTGAAGAAATACTAAAAATAGAAGTTTCCACAATTTCTTCAGCTTCTTTATCTCCAGGAGCTGCATAAAAACCATTTGCTCCAAATTTATTGTTTGTAAAACCCATTAAAGCTTGAAGAGAATTTGAAGAATTAAATTGATAATTTCCATTATAAAACAAGCGTGTATTGTTTTGCGCACTGTTATAACGTTGTCCGTTATAATAGTTTTGTTGTAGAGAAAATAAATGATTTTGTTTTTTATTTCCAAAATTTCCTGTTACACCAATTCCACCGCCAGCATAAATTCCATTTCCATCATTTTCTTCTTTATTTTGAAAAGAAGAACCCGAAAAAACATCAGCAATAATAAAAGATTTAGCAGATTTTTTAGTCACAATATTAATTGCGCCAGTTAAAGCATTAATCCCATAAACTCTTGCAGCAGAACCTCTTAAAATTTCAATATGGTCAATAGCTTCAATCGGAATGGGAATATTCAACATATTATGAGCAGTTTGGTCATCAACTAATTTAATTCCATTTAATAAAACCAAAGTTTGTTCAAAAGTTCCGCCATCCATACTGATATCTGCTTGTCCACCAAAAGGACCGCGTTGTTGAATATCTAATCCGCCCACAAAAGTCAATAATTCTTGAACAGACTTAACAGGCATTTTTGCAATTTCCGCTTGGGTAATCAGTTGAAGATCTCTTGTGGATTCACTAAAAAGCATATCAAAACGATTTCCTTTGATGATAATTTCATCTAAATCATCATTTAAGTTGTTGTTTTCCTGACTAAAAAGTAAAGTAGAACACAAGAAAAATATAAAAAGCAGATTTGTTTTCTTCATTTAATAAATAGTTTTTCAATTAAAAATCGCAAATCTTCATGATAAAACTCTATTTTTGATAGTCCAGAATAAATATATAAAGTAGTCCGGTTAAAAATGAAGTTTTCAACATTTATAAAAATAGACCGTAGAAAATCTGATCCGATTTATCTTCAAATTGTATATCAGATGATTCAAGCAATTCAAAGTGGTTTATTATCAGAAGGATATAAAATTCCAGGCAGTAGAATTTTAAGTAAAGAATTAAAAATTCATAGAAAAACAGTTGTTGCAGCTTTAGAAGAATTAGAAGCCCAAGGTTGGATGGTTATCAAACCTTCTGTGGGAAGTTTTGTGAAAAATCCTGAAAAGAAAACTTCAAAATATTCAGGAAATTTTTATTTGCCTAAACAAGCGAATTTTTCTTTTAAAAAAAGTTTTATTTTAGATTCTTTTCCAGATAAAAAACAATATAAATATAAGTTTTCAACAGGAAAACCAGATTATAGAATTATAAAAACCAATGAATTAGGAAGATTTTATGGGGCAGTATTAAAACGAAAAAGAGTTTTAAAAAAATCAGAAGAATTTTTAGAAATAGGAAATGAATTCTTTAAAAAACAATTGAGTTTTTACATTAATTTGACCAAAGGATTTCATATTTCAGAAAAAAATATAATCAATACAGCTAATAAACAGATTTTGCTTTACATTTTGACGCAAATGTTGATAGAAAATGGAGATCAAGTTTTAATTGCAGCTTATAGTGATGATTTTTCAAATATGGTTTTTCAGCAAGCTGGTGCAAAACTGAAAACTATTCCTATGGATGAAGAAGGAATAAAAGTTGATTTTATCAGAAATAATTTTCAAAAAGGAGAAATTAAATGTGTGTATATTCATCCGGAATATCAAAATCCTACTACTCAGAATTTTTCAGAAAAACGAAAAAAAGCATTGGTAGATTTAGCAGAAGAATATGATTTTATTTTGATAGAAGATGGAAATAATTCAGAATTTAAATTTGAAAAAAACTTAAGAATTCCTTTGTTTAAAATAGATAAAACAGGAAAAACCATTTATTTAGGAACATTTGGAAAATATTTATCCACAGGATTTCAAACGAATTATCTTATTGCGCCAGAAAATTTTATTGAAGAGGCGCGGAAATATTTAAACATTTTTGGCAATATAGATTTGGTAAAAGAACAAGCTTTAGCAGAAATAATTTCTGAAGGAGATATTCATAGATATAGGCGAAAAGCTTTAAAAATATATGAATTTAGAAGAAATAAATTTGCTGAATTATTACAAGAAATTTTCGGAAAAACAATAAGATTTAAAATTCCAGCAGGAGGACTTGCTTTTTGGATTGAATTTAAAGAAAAAATCTCTTTATTTAAGTTGATGAAAAGCTGTAAAAAACAACAATTATTACTTCCGTTTAATGCTTTATTTCAAGATGAAAAAACAACAGCATTAAGATTGGGATTTGCAGATTTAACTGAAGAAGAAATGCGTAAAAATTTAAAAATACTAAAGAAAGCTTATCAAGCAGAAATAAGTTTTATATTAGAAAAATAAAAAATAGATTTTATGAATTCAAGGGAAAAACAGCTAAAAGCTTTTAATAGATTATTGGATATTATGGATGATTTACGTGCGCAATGTCCTTGGGATAAAAAACAAACTTTTGAGAGTTTACGACCTTTAACTATTGAAGAAACTTATGAGTTGGGAGATGCAATTTTGGATAATGATTTAGAAGAAATCAAAAAAGAATTAGGAGATATTTTGCTGCATATTGTTTTTTATGCAAAAATTGGTAGTGAGGAAAAAGCTTTTGACATAGCAGATGTAAGCAATGAAATTTGTGAAAAATTAATTTCTCGCCATCCACATATTTATGGAGATGTAAAAGTTGAAAATGAAAAAGAAGTTGCTGAAAACTGGGAAAAACTTAAAATAAAAGAAGGCAGGAAAAGTATTTTAGAAGGAGTTCCGCGTTCTTTGCCAGCATTGGTAAAAGCTTGGCGAATTCAAGAAAAAGTAAGCGGAGTTGGTTTTGATTGGAAAAATTTCAACCAAGTTTTTGAAAAAGTAGAAGAAGAATTACAAGAATTTAAAGAAGAAATTCAACAGCAAAATCAGGAAAAAGCTGAAGCAGAATTTGGAGATTTTCTTTTTTCATTGATTAATTATGCAAGATTTATGAAGATAAATCCTGAAAATGCTTTAGAAAAAACCAATAAAAAATTCATCAATAGATTTCAATATATAGAAAAACAAGCACAGAAAAATCAGAAAAATGTAAAAGATATGAGTTTGAAAGAAATGGATGAGTTTTGGAAAAAAGCAAAAAATATTCAGTTTGATTAAAAATCATAAAATTTTCTTTTTTCAGATAAGAATTTAAAAAATTTATAAACAATTCAGTTTGGTGAAATAAAAATCTTTAAGTTTGTTTTAAAATTAATCTTTATTCATGGCACAAGAAATTACCGAGCAAATCGGTATTCAATATCAAAGAGAAAATCTTTCAGATCAACAACTCAAATCACTTTATTTTGAAATGCTAAAAGCCCGTTTAATCGAAGAGAAAATGCTGATTCTCTTACGTCAGGGAAAAATTTCAAAATGGTTTAGCGGCATAGGACAAGAAGCTATTTCTGTGGGCGTTACAAAAGCTTTGCAGGAAGATGAATACATTTTGCCAATGCACAGAAATTTAGGAGTTTTTACGAGTAGAAAAATTCCATTGGAAAAATTATTTGCACAATGGGAAGGAAAGGAAAGTGGTTTTACAAAAGGTAGAGATAGAAGTTTTCATTTTGGAACTCAGGAATATCATATTATAGGAATGATTTCTCATTTAGGACCACAAAATGGAGTGGCAGATGGAATTGCTTTGGCACATAAAATCAGAAAAGAGAAAAAAGTTACGGCTGTCTTTACTGGAGAAGGAGGAACCAGTGAAGGAGATTGGCATGAAGCTTTGAATGTGGCTTCTGTTTGGGATTTACCTGTTCTTTTTATGATTGAAAACAATGGATATGGACTTTCTACGCCAACTTCAGAACAATATAAAGCAGAAAATTTAGCAGATAGAGCCAAAGGATATGGAATGGAAAGCCATATTTTGGATGGAAATAATATTGTTGAGGTTTTTTCTAAAATAAATGCAATTGCAGAAGATATGAGAGAAAATCCTCGTCCGGTTTTAATAGAATTTAAAACTTTCAGAAGAAGAGGACATGAGGAAGCCAGTGGAGTAAAATATGTTCCTAAAGAATTGATGGAGTATTGGGAGAAATTGGATCCTATTGAAAATTTCAAAACATTTTTAATAGAAGAAAATATTCTTTCCGCAGCAGAAGAGGAAGATTTCAGAAAAACTTATAAAGTAGAAATCAATAAAAATCTGAAAAAAGTAGGAAAAGAAAAAGCAGTAGAAGCATCTTTAGAAAAAGAATTAGGAGATGTTTATAAAGAATGGACTTATGAATCTTTTGAAGCCAAAGGAGAAAAACATGAATTAAGACTTGTAGATGCAATTTCAGAAGGATTAAAACAATCTATGGAAAAGCACTCAGATTTAGTGATTATGGGACAAGATATTGCTGAATATGGAGGAGTTTTTAAAGTTACAGAGGGATTTGTAGAAAAATTTGGCAAAGAAAGAGTGAGAAATACTCCTATTTGTGAATCTGCTATTGTGAATGCTGCGATGGGATTATCTATCAATAAGATGAAAGCAGTAATGGAAATGCAGTTTAGTGATTTTGCTACGATGGGCTTTAATGCGATCGTAAATTATTTGGCAAAAGTGCATTATCGTTGGGGGCAAAATGCAGATGTGGTGATCAGAATGCCAGCAGGAGCAGGTGTGGGAGCAGGGCCTTTCCACAGTCAAACCAATGAAGCTTGGTTTACTAAAACACCAGGATTAAAAGTAGTTTATCCAGCTTTTCCTTATGAAGCAAAAGGATTATTAAACACGGCGATAAATGATCCAAACCCAGTGATTTATTTTGAACACAAAGCTTTGTATAGAAGTATAAGACAAGAAATTCCTCAGGAATATTATACTTTGCCTTTTGGAAAAGCAGCAAAATTAAAATCAGGAGAAGACATCAGTATTATTACTTATGGATTAGGGGTACATTGGGCTTTAGAAACTTTGGAAAAAAACACAGAAATTTCTGCTGATTTAATTGATTTGAGAACTTTAAATCCTTTGGATACAGCAACAATATTTGAATCTGTAAAGAAAACAGGAAAAGCTATTATTTTACAAGAAGATTCTATGTTTGGCGGATTAGCTTCAGATATTTCTGCAATGATTACAGAAAATTGTTTTGAATATTTAGATGGACCTGTAAAAAGAGTGAGCAGTTTAGAAACACCTATTCCTTTTGCGGCAAATCTTGAAAAACAATATTTAGCTAAAAATCGTTTTGAAGAGGAGTTGAAAAAACTGTTAAATTATTAAATGATAATTAATTAAAAACTAAATGTTAGTTTTTTTCATGTGAAAAATGTCAAAATAAACCTAAAATAGTAAATAGTTAACCTTAAAAAATTAACTTTGCTGTTTTAGTTCATTAAAAATAAAACTATGAAAAAACCAATCTTACTTTTTTTTATGGTAGTGATGATGCTTTCTTGTGGAAGCAGTAAAGTTGAACGTCAAACTCAAAAAACCTTTAAAGGAAATTGGACGTTGACCAACATAGAACTACCCAGTGCTTTGGTAGATGTTTCCTTATTTGGAGATGCAGACACCCGTTGTTTTGAATATTCAGAATGGAAATTTGTACCGAATAACAACAAAGGAACTTATCAATTGTTTCAAGAAAATTGTAATCCAGGAACACGAAGTTTTCATTGGAATGTAGAAGAAAACACAGAAACTGGAGAATTTTATTTTACGCTTAAACAAGAAGTAGATGGCGTAAATATCAGACAAGAAAAAAGAGGAGTTCGTCTGGAGTTAGTCAGTTTAGATGAAACTCAAATGCAATGGAAACACACGGTTTCTCATGAAGGAAAACCTTTTACCATTCGAATGAATTTTAGTAAAAATTAAAAACAGAAATAAATTAATATTATGAAAATATTTTTCAAGAAAATTAGCGTAGTGCTGTTGATATCAGCAGTAGTATTATTTACAGGTTGTGAAGCATTGCAAAACACCAATAAAGCTCAACGTGGTGGTGCAATAGGAGCAGGTGCAGGAGCAACAGCAGGAGCTGTAATAGGAAATAATGTAGGAGATGGACACAACTCTGTGGTAGGTGCACTTATTGGAGCAGTTGTTGGGGGAACAGCAGGTGCTTTAATCGGTAATAAAATGGATAAACAAGCAAGAGAAATCAGTGATGAAATTCCAGGAGCTGAAGTAAATAGAGTAGGAGAAGGAATTTCTGTAACTTTTGATGAAAACAGTGGAATTTTCTTTGCTACAGATAAATATGACATCAATGAGCAGTCTAAAAATTCATTAGATAAATTGGTGAAAATATTTAAAGATTATCCAAATACAGATATTCTTTTAGAAGGACATACAGACAACACAGGACGTGCTGAATATAATATGCAGCTTTCTGAAAAAAGAGCAAAATCAGTTTATGATTATCTTATTAATCAAGGAATAAGCAGCAGTAGATTCACCACAAAATGGTATGGTGAAGAACAGCCAAAACACGATAATTCTACTGCAGATGGAAGATCAAAAAACAGACGTGTAGAAATCGGAATTATGGCAGATGAAACAATGAAGCAAGAAGCTGAAGAACAAGCTGGAAATTAATTCATATTTCAATCATTTTAGAAAATATTAAAACTGCCTTTAATCGGGCAGTTTTTTTATTTGAATATAATTTATTTTTTAATTACCTTTTTCACTTCGTAAGCAAATTGTCAAAAAAATAACTTTTTTAATAAGAATTAATTCAGAATAATTACTTCTAAAAACTCGACTTGCTTGTAGATAGAAATATAAAACCATTAAACTTACTTAATATGAATAACTTGTCTTATGTACATGGTGCATCAAATGTGCCTTTATTAGGAGAAACCATTGGAGAAAATCTTAAACAAACAGTAGAAAAATATCCTGATAAAGAAGCATTGGTGTGCAGACATCAAAATTATCGTGCTACTTACAGAGAATTTTATGAACAAACCGGAAAATTGGCTAAGGCTCTATTAGCTTTAGGAGTAAAAAAAGGAGATCGTTTAGGAATTTGGGCACCCAATTGTTATGAGTGGGTTTTAGTGCAGTATGCAACAGCTCGTATTGGTGTGATTATGGTAAATTTGAATCCCGCTTACAAAGGAAAAGGTTTTACGTATGCTGTAAATCAATCTGGAATTTCTTTTGTGATTTCTGCAGAATCTTTTAAAAGTAGTAAATACAAGCAAATTATTACAACAGTACGTAGAGATTGCCCAACGCTTAAACAAGTATTTTATCTTGGTGAAGAATGGGAGGAGTTATTGAAAAAAGGAAAAAATATTTCTGACGCTGAATTAGCAGAAGCTGAAAAGAAAACAAAGTTTGATGATCCTATAAATATTCAATATACTTCAGGAACAACAGGTTTTCCTAAAGGTGT
>Ga0079226_10002536_pt1 | contig 14113 bp, 16 predicted proteins | sample Poulit2014_FD_76345 | JGI IMG/M metagenome (GOLD analysis project Ga0079226, IMG submission 76345) | Agricultural soil microbial communities from Georgia to study Nitrogen management - Poultry litter 2014 | ecosystem: Environmental > Terrestrial > Soil > Agricultural land | place: USA: Georgia... | reverse complement strand
GGTTTGTCTTTATCTAAATACAAAAAATGAAGTTATTTACCGAAAAACACTATTTATTGGTTCCTTGAATCAATCAATCGCACATCCTCGAGAAATTTTTAAAGAAGCTGTCCGTTATAGTGCCGCTCGAATCATTTGCGCACACAATCATCCGAGCGGAGATCCAGCACCTTCTGAAAATGATCGGGTATTTACAAAAAGATTGAAACAATGTGGTGAGATGATGGGAATTGAATTACTGGATCACTTGATTATTGGCAATGAAAAATACATTAGTTTACGAGAAGAAGGATTTTGGAATAAATAATTGAATGGTTATGACTTGCAAAAGGTTCGTCATAAGTGTAAAATGAACTTGTAATTTTGTTTGGGAAATAGATGTTGATACAAATTGTTTCACCTCTATCGTACACGAGCAAGTTACACAATAATTATTATTAAGTGCTTTTGCACGAGGAGGTTCTTTCATGGAACAAGGTACAGTAAAATGGTTTAATGCAGAAAAAGGATTTGGATTTATCTCTCGCGAAGATGGAAGCGACGTATTCGTTCATTTTTCAGCAATCCAAGACGAAGGATTCAAAACATTAGAAGAAGGACAAAGCGTAAGTTTCGACGTTGAAGAAACAGACCGTGGCCCTCAAGCTGCTAATGTTGTTAAAGCGTAATTCTTAATTTGACCTTTAAAGGAGCTAGCACTATTAGTGTTGGCTCTTTTTTTATGTTGTAAAAAAGTTTTCAACTACACTTTCAGAATGAATCTTAACTAATCTTCCATAAAAAAGGGAAAGAAATGTTTGAATAGGGCTAATCAGCCATAGAAAAGGGAAAGAAATGTTTGAATAGAGCTAATCTCCCATAAGTATTGGGAACTTCTGTTTGAATAGAGTTAATGATGAGTCTTTTTAAGAGACTTCATGAAAATATACGCAAAAAATAGAACCCCTGAGAGGAGTTCTATTTTTATGAATTTAATGAGTATCCTGTGTCATAATCATAGCTAGAATCATAGGATGTCGTTCTGTTTTTTCAAATAAGAAAGGTTGTAGGGCAGAAGACATTGCTTCTTTTAACTTATGTTCTGTACAATCTGGTTTTCTTAATTCTTCGCGAAGAGCTTTGAATAGAATCGATTGGCTTTCACCAATAAGTTCTTCTGATTCGCGCATGTAGACAAATCCACGAGATAAGATATCAGGTCCTGCGAGTATCAATTTTTTATCGATATCGACCGTAGCTACTGCCAAAACTAAACCGTCTTGAGAGAGAATGCGACGATCACGTAAGACAACATTCCCAATATCGCCAATTCCACTTCCATCGACATAGACATCACTGGCATTGAATTCTCCGGCTCTTCTTGCGGTATCAGAGGTCAAAGCAAGCATGTCGCCATTTCCCATGATGAAACAATTTTCTTCTGGGACCCCAGTATCTTGTGCCAAGCGTGTATGGATTTTTAACATTCGAAATTCACCGTGGACAGGCATAAAGAATTTAGGCTTCATTAAACGAAGCATCAATTTTTGTTCTTCTTGGCCACCGTGTCCAGAGGTATGCACGTTGTTTAATTTTCCATGAATCACTTTTGCACCAGCAGCTAAAAGTAAGTTAATCAAATGATTGACACTAACTGTATTTCCTGGAATAGGTGAACTAGAAAAAATGACTGTATCGTCTGGATGTATCTGGATTTGGCGGTGCGTTCCATTGGCAATCCGACTTAGGGCAGCCATAGGTTCACCCTGAGAACCAGTACATAAAATCAAGGTTTCATTTGCTGGCAAGCGATTAATCTCACTAGCGTCAACAAATGTCCCATCAGGAACTTTGATATAGCCTAAACGCTGACCATTGGCAATGGCATTTTCCATACTGCGACCAAAAACCGCAATTTTACGGCCATTGGCAACCGCCGCATCTGCAGCTTGTTGTAAACGGAAAATATTTGAAGCAAAACTGGCAAAAATAATGCGACCTTCTACTTTTTCAAAGATTTTCTGGATTGAGGCACCAATTGTTTTTTCTGATTTGGTAAAGGTAGGAATTTCAGCGTTGGTACTATCAGATAAAAGACATAAAACGCCGTCTTCGCCAATTTTCGCCATTTTCTGTAAGTTCGGAGCTTCTCCACCTACTGGAGTTAAGTCAAACTTAAAGTCTCCCGTTGCTACGATATTGCCAGATGGTGTTTTGACAACAACGCCTAAAGTATCCGGAATACTGTGTGTAGTGCGGAAAAAGCTGACAGAAGTTTTACGAAATCGAATGACGGTATCTTCATTAATTTCATGAAGGTCAGCGTCACGTAATAACCCGTGTTCGTCTAATTTGTTTGTGATTAATGCTAAGGCTAAGGGCCCAGCATAAATTGGCACATTGGCTTCTTTTAATAAATACGGAATGCCGCCGATATGGTCTTCATGACCGTGAGTGATGACGAGTGCTTTTACTTTTTGGATATTTTGAACGATATAGCTGTAATCGGAAATAACATAGTCGATTCCAAGTAGTTCATCTTCTGGAAATTTGATCCCTGCATCGATCAAAATAATTTCGTCTTGGAATTGAACCCCATAACAGTTTTTTCCGATTTCGCCTAAACCACCAATAGCAAAAACACCAGTTTCATTATTTTTTAAAGAAACTTTCATACTAAAACTCCGTTAATTGGAAATCAGTATTTTCTTTTTCATAAGCTAGATGATTTCCCTCTAGTTCTTGAATATATTCAATATTATATGGGGTGTTTTGCTCTATTTGTTGACGACAAGCTACTTTATCGTCAGCTTCGATGTAGAGGCTTTGTGTTTGTTCTCTTTTTGGATTACGTACCTTTGTTTCTTGATAATAAACTTTAAAAATCATAGTTCTATCTCCTTTTCTTAACGGTCGATCAACGTGGGTTTCTTATTTTAACTAGTAGTAATGAAAAATAAAAAACCAATGGATCGCCTTTTTACTGGTAAATGCAGGTATTTAAAACTTTAGACAAAATGAAAAGCATAAAAAATTCGAGGTCTCCTCTCAAAAGTGACCAGGATGAAAAAGCAGTAGGAATTGCTATACTTTTTTCAGATGGTTGGATGAGAAAAAAGAGAAAGCCTCGTCTTTGCTTTCTTATTGTTAAAGAAAATAAATGTTTTTTGTTCACAGACCGATTTGAACTTTGAGTTTATTCTATCACATTCCCTTAAATAAGTATAGAAAGTAAGAAAACGAAAAGGGTTTCAATTGAGTTAATTTTAGAAAAATGCTAAATTTAAAGCAAATGAAGTCTCTGGATAACGTATGGTTTTTTTATCTCATATGTAAGAAAGTTGTAAAAAGAATATTTTTTTCAGAAAAATAAGCATAGAGAGTTTCAAATAAAAAAATCATGTGCTATATTAAGGGTAATTGCATATTTTAATTGATAGGTTAGGAGGAGATTAGTTGAAATTAATGTGGCAGTATACAGTGCGTAATAAAAAATTACTGTTTATTGATTTCATTTGTGTTTTTGGATTTATCTTAATTGAATTAGGGTTACCTACTTTATTAGGAGAGATGCTTGATAATGGTGTGGTAAAAAATGACGTTGCCTATATCAGACAGACAGGAATTTCCATGGTTATCTTAGTTGTTGTCGGAGTGGCCATGAATATTTCTTTAGGGTATTTTGTAACGCGGATTACCACCAATATGACAGCCGATATTCGCGATGATTTGTATCAACAAGTCCAAGAATATTCTCACAATGAATTTGAAAAAGTGGGCGTTTCATCATTAATTACGCGAGTGACAAATGATGCATATCAAATTATGTTGTTTATGCAAAATATTTTACGAACGGGATTTATGACGCCGATGATGTTTGGGGTCAGTCTTTTTATGGTTTTTAAAACGAGTGCAAAATTAGGTTTATATGTTTTAGGGGCATTGCCATTTCTGTTGTTGGGAATTGTCGCGATTGCTCGTTACTCAAAACCATTGTCAATCAAACAACAAAAAAACTTGGATAGAATTAATGCTATCCTACGAGAAAATTTATCCGGTTTACGAGTGGTCAGAGCTTTTGTTAATGAAGACTTTGAAGAAGATCGGTTTGAAGAAGTCAATGAAGCTTATGCGGATAGCTCTAAGCGTTTGTTTCGTTTAATGGCTTTTGCTCAACCAAGCTTTTTCTTTTTATTCAATATTGTGATGGCTCTAATCATTTGGTCAGGAAGTATCCAAATTGATGAGGGAACGTTACAAGTTGGAACATTGATTGCTGTCATTGAATACATTTTTCATGCCTTGTTCTCATTTATGATGTTTGCGACGATTTTTATGATGTATCCTAGAGCTTCCGTGTCAGCCAACCGAATTCAAGAGGCCTTAGAAATAGAACCAATTATTAAAGGAAATACGGAAGAAGTTGTGGAAACTTCTGAAAAAGGAACGCTTGAATTTAAAGACGTGACATTTGCTTATCCAGGCCATTCCCAATCACCGGTCATAAGAGATATTAGTTTTACTGCAAAACCTGGTGAAACTGTTGCCTTTATCGGGAGTACTGGAAGTGGGAAATCGACGTTGATTCAATTGATACCGCGCTTTTTTGATGTAACCAAAGGACAAGTTCTGGTTGATGGGAAAGATGTTCGTGACTACCCATTGGATCAGCTTCGAAGTAAAATCGGGTATATTCCCCAAAAAGCAATCTTATTTTCAGGGACTATCGCCGATAATTTACGTTACGGAAAAGAAGACGCTGATGTGAAAGATATGGAACGCGCCTCCCAAATCGCTCAGGCAGAGGAATTTATTTCTGAATTACCAGAAGGCTTTGACACCCATGTTTCTGAAGGTGGAACAAACTTTTCTGGGGGACAAAAGCAACGTCTAGCTATTGCACGGGCAATCATTAGGGACCCAGAAATTTTTATCTTTGATGATAGTTTTTCAGCTCTTGATTATGCCACAGATGCAAAATTGCGTGATCGGTTAGAAAAAGAAACCACACATTCCACTACTTTGATTGTTGCACAGCGGGTAAGTACGATTATGAATGCGGACAAGATTATTGTATTAAACGAAGGAAATGTGGTTGGTACAGGTACACACCGAGAATTGTTGCGCCAGTGTTCAGTTTATTATGACATTGCGGCTTCACAATTAACGAAGGAGGAATTAGCACTATGAGATCTTTTTCTTCTTTAATGCAATTAGGTAGGTATATAAAAAAATATAAAACAAAATTCACACTAGTTATTTTATTTACCGTTGCTACGGTGGCTTTTAACGCGATTTTACCTTACGTGACTGGTTTACCAACGACTGAAATTGCTAAAAATATTGCTGCTGGTGACCCTTTGAATTTTTCTTATATTAAAAAGACTGTCATTTGGATTTTGCTTGTAGGTGTTGGTTATGCAGTTTCACAGTTAGTATCTGGTTTATTAGTAGCTGATGCTGTTCAAGCAGCTATGAAAGATTTACGTCGAGATATTGACCAAAAAATCAATCGTCTTCCTGTTTCTTATTTTGATTCCAATCAACAAGGAAACATTTTGTCTCGGGTGACAAACGATGTTGATGCTATTTCTAATGCTATGCAGCAAGCTTTGGTAGGCTTGATCAACGCAGTCTTAAGTTTGGCAATGGCCATTGCGATGATGTTTTATATCAATGTAAAAATGGCCTTATTGGCAATGATTATGATTCCAGCCACTTTTTTGATTACCCGTTTTATCATTTCGAAGTCCCAAAAATATTTTAATGCTATGCAAAACGCGTTAGGGGATATGAACGGTTATGTACAAGAAAATATGACTGGGTTTAATGTAATTAAAGCTTTTGGGCGTGAAAAACAATCCATGGAAGACTTTAAAAAAGTCAATTATGCGGTTAAAAACATTGGCTTTAAAGCCACCTTTATTTCAGGATTAATGATGCCTTTAGTTAATTTAACGGCTTATTTAACCTATATTGTCATTGCTGTATTGGGTAGTTTTTATATTCTAAATGGAGTTTTGGCACTTGGTCAGTTACAAGCATTCATCCAATATATTTGGCAAGTGAGTCAACCATTGGGCAACATCACCCAACTATCAACGATTTTACAAGTGGCCTCTGCATCCAGTCGTCGCGTCTTTGAATTTTTAGGAGAAAAAGAAGAAAGTGTCAATGAACACAATCTATCACTACCTGAAAAAGTAGAAGGAACCGTCGATTTTGATCATGTTAGTTTCTCTTATAAAAAGAATGAACCACTCATTGAGGACTTAAGTTTTTCTGCCAAAGCCGGTCAAACGATAGCAATCGTTGGACCAACCGGAGCTGGGAAAACTACTATGATTAATTTATTGATGCGATTTTATGATGTAGATGCTGGTGCAATTCGCATCGATGGCGTCGACACCAAGAAAATGGCGCGTAGTGATGTTCGTTCACTTTTTGGAATGGTCCTACAAGATGCTTGGCTTTATGAAGGAACAATCCGCGAAAATATTCGCTTTGGGAAATTAGAAGCGACGGACTACGAAGTAATTGATGCGGCTCAAACAGCCAATGTCGATCATTTTATCCGGACGATGCCTGAAGGATATGACATGGAAATTGATGCGGAAGGTGACAATGTTTCATTAGGACAAAAACAATTGTTAACCATTGCGCGCGCAGTTATTTCCGATCCTAAAATTTTGATTCTTGATGAAGCAACTAGTTCAGTAGATACGCGCTTGGAGGAATTGATTCAAAAGGCGATGGATAAAGTCATGGAAGGACGGACAAGTTTTGTGATTGCCCATCGACTTTCTACGATTCGTGATGCGGACTTAATTTTAGTCATGGATCATGGTTCTATTGTTGAAAAAGGAAACCATGAAGAATTGTTGGCAAAAGATGGTTTTTATGCTGATTTATACAACAGTCAATTTGCAGAAGGTGAATAAACAAACTCGATGGCCTTGTATTCAAGAAGGTCATCGAGTTTTTTAGTTAAGGAGGAAAAATAAATGCCAAATTTTATTGCTGAGAATGCGACCATTGTGGGAAATGTCAGTTTAGGAAAGGAAGTCACTATTTGGTTCAATAGTGTTCTTCGGGGCGATTATGAAAAAATAACCATTGGAAATCGCACCAATATTCAAGATGGTACCGTGATTCATGTCGATTATGATTCAGGAACGAAAGTAGGCAATAATGTCACTGTCGGCCATCAATGTATGTTACATGGGTGTGAAATCAAGGATGGGGCGTTAATAGGAATGAGTTCGATTGTTTTAAATCGTGCGATTATTGGCGAAAATAGTCTGATTGGTGCTGGTTCTTTAGTGACCGAAGATACCGTTATACCGCCAAACGTATTGGCTTTTGGGCGACCAGCCAGAGTCATTCGACCATTGACGGCTGAAGAAATTGAAAAGAATCGTCAAAATGTGGATCATTACTGTCAACTGGGTCAAGAATATCAACTGGGAAAAATTGATTCAAAAAATAATACGATTTAGTAAAAATATAGATGGAAGCAACCTTTTATATGCAAGAACTAGAAGACAATGGTTTTCTAGTTCTTTTTGGTATTTTTGGGTGCCCTGCCAACTATAGGTTATTTACAGTGAGTAATTTTTTAGTTTTTTTGTGTGCAGCCTGACAATTTTTCCAATGAATTCTTTGCTCTTTTAAAATATTTTTTTAAGAGAAGTTTTAGATAATATTTATTTATCATTTCTCCAAGAAGATTTCGTAAAGGTCTAATAGTTTGTTCTGCTATGAAGTTTGTCAAACGCTGAGTGACAATAAAAAAATAGCAATAATTAAAAAATGTTATTTCTTTTTTTGTTTCATTATCATACAATAAAAGGTAATGATTAGAAATAGGAGAAGTGCCGTGAAAAAATTTAAAAAAACGTTTCTCATTTTTGTGATAAGCTTCGTTGAATTGATTGCTTTTACCCAAACAGTAGAAGCTTTAAAAAAGCAAGAAATGAATCAGTATGTAAGTATTACAACCCGTACGTTTAAACTATATAACGATCTCAATAAGACAGAAGAAAAGTCAGCTTCTGTTCAAAAAAATCAAACGTTTTTAGTCAAAGAAAAGTATCAAGAAGGCATGATTACTTACCTTGCTTTGTATGACACCAAGGGGTTTAAAGGATTTATGAATGAAGAAGACGTTACTGCGGCAGCTGGACCTGAAGGCATTGAGAAAATTATTCGAGATTATGTCATCCTTGTTAAAAAAGTACCCATTTACCAAAACTTTGATTGGAAAACAGAAGAAGAGACAACGATAGATAACACTAAAATATATAAGGCAAAGCGAGCTTTTTATCATTACAATGGACATGTTTATTTGTCTTTGTTTGATGATCAAAATCAATGGATTGGTTATGTTGACCAAAACGCGGTAAAAAATACAAAAAAGAAAAAGCCCTCAGAAACTTCAGAAACTTTAAATGAAACACAAACTTCAGCAGAAGATACGAACTCTGTCAAATCAACGCTGCCTGTTCCTACATTGGCCCCAACAACTCTGAGATCGAGTCAAGAAGAGACAGTTAGTAACTATTTTATTGGTGGAGTCACAGACAACAGGAAGGCTGAAGGAGTGACTGACACGACGACACAAGGAAAAGATAGTTTCTCATTTTCCCCTATTCCTAGTTTGCCAACCAACCAAGCATTTATTGAAACAATCGGGCCAGAAGCTAAAAAAATTGCGGATAAAAACGATCTCTATCCTTCGGTGATGATTGGCCAAGCCATTTTAGAATCTGGTTATGGTCAAAGTCGTTTGGCAAAAGAGGCCCATAATTTATTTGGGATTAAATATACGGTTTCGACCGATCAAAAAAAATATGACCATTATGAAATTGCCTCAAACGAATTCGTAAATGGAAAAATGGAATTATTACCAGCTTCGTTTCGGAAATATGACTCATTCTCAGATTCCTTGCAAGATAATGCGGATTTACTTAAAAAAGGACTTTCGGGAAATCCTGCTTATTACAAAGGAACTTGGCGGAAGAATGCATTGACCTACCAAGAAGCAACCAAAGCCTTGACTGGAAAATACGCCACCGACCCTGCATATGACAAAAAGCTCAATAAAGTTATTTCAGCTAATCAGCTAACAGAATATGATGACTAAAAAAGAGTCCGAACAAGAATAAGTTGTTCGAACTCTATTTTTTAACAGAAATTATTGGGTTAAATTATTATTGACCATGACTTCATCGATCAAGCCATAATCTTTGGCTTCTTGGGCAGTCATATAATTATCACGATCAGTATCTTTTTCAATCACTTCAAGTGGTTGTCCCGTGCGTTCAGAAAGAATATGGTTTAAACGATCACGAGTTTTCAAAATGTGTCGTGCTGCAATTTCGATTTCTGTTGCTTGACCTTGGGCCCCACCAAGCGGTTGATGGATTAAAATTTCGGCATTCGGTAAGGCGAATCGTTTGCCTTTTTGTCCAGCTGTCAATAGGAAACTTCCCATCGATGCTGCCATACCCATGACGATGGTTTGTACGTCTGCTTTGACAAAGTTCATCGTGTCATAGATAGCTAAACCAGCTGTAACACTGCCACCAGGTGAATTGATATAAAGATAAATATCTTTTTCGGAATCTTGTGCATCTAAGAAAAGCAATTGTGAAATGATTGAATTGGCTAAATCATCGGTTACTTCACCACTTAACATAATAATACGATCTTTTAATAAGCGAGAGTAAATATCGTAGGCTCTTTCACCTCGCGATGATTGTTCAATTACTGTTGGAATTAAATTCATAAAAAGGTCCTCCTCATTCTTGATAAGAATAGTTTAGCATAAATTATTGGCTTGTAAACCAATCTGCTATCACTTTATCTACAGATTATTATACACACTTGGTCAATAAAGGTCAAACGTAAACTTCTGAAAAAAAAGAAAAAACATGGTAAACTAAGAATATCAAATAAAAGGTGACAGATTACCAGAGGAGAGGAAGCTATGACATTTTTTTTGGTGGGAATGATAGGTGTAATCGTAGGAGCTTTGATTGTAGGAGTGGCTTTTTATTTCCGTATACGTTATGAAGAAGGAAAAAGTCAGAAAAATCGTATCTTAGAACATAAAGTTAAGGAAATCGAGACTTTAGTGGTATTGAATAAAAAAATCAATGAAATCCTTGAAAAAAGAATTATTATGATGGATAAGTATGTAAGTTTTGATGCTTTTGATGATTGTTACATTACAGTGGATGACTATATTTATTTGCAATCATTTGCCGCTCAAAATAGTTTTTACTTACCAAACTATTTTTTGGAAGAATTTTTTAAGAAAATTGCGACTCGTAAAGTTGTCTTATCTCCTGAAGAAACCATGGAAGTTGGCGGGTATACATTTAAAGGAGGACGTGTCATTATCGAAGAGTTTTCTGATAAGATCACGGAAATGATTTATGAACGTAAAGTGGAAATCAAAAAAATGACCAAAGAACCTTTGACCTATTTTTCAAAAACTTTATAACTTGCAAAATAAACCGATGGCGATGTCGTACATTGGTTTATTTTTTTAATCCTATGTTTTTTTGGCAAGAATGCCATTTAAATGCTACAATAGGCGTGATTGGAGTGAGAGAATAAAATGCAAATTTATGCACATAGGGGTAGTAGTGGTACCCATCCAGAAAATACCTTGCCAGCTTTTGCGGAGGCAGCTCGTGTAAAAGCAGATGGCATTGAATTAGATGTACAGATGTCAAAAGATGGCCAACTTGTCATCATTCATGATGATACAGTGGATAGAACAACTAACGGAAAAGGAAAAGTTAGCGAGAAAACATTTGCTGAGCTTCGAAAATTAAATGCAGGTAGTTGGTTTGATCCAAGTTATACTTCAACGAAAGTTCCTACTTTAAAAGAGGTGTTAGATCTCTTAGTTGCTAGAAATTATCGTGGCATTTTAGATATCGAATTAAAAACAGATCAAGAAGAATATCCAGGAATCGAACAAAAGGTTTCCGAGTTATTAAAGAGTGCTAACTGGCCCTTCACTTATTTTTACACTAGTTTTAATGATCATAGCCTAGATCGCATCCATCAATTGGAACCTGAAATTGCGATTAGCTATATTATGGGTAATTCCGATAAAAAAGTAGCCTTAGCCAAAGAAGTTGATTTTGTTGAAGGGATTCATCCTGATATGACTTGGGTTTTGAACCATCAAGAACAAATCCAAGAATATCCTAAAAAAATACGTCCGTGGACCATTGATGACAAAGAGCAGATGCGTTTATGTATTGCTTTAAATTTAGATGGCTTTTTCACAAATTATCCTGAAATTGCAATGAATGTAAAGAGGAATGGGTAAATCAATGAAAAAAGTACTGGTGATTGTAGGCCCAACCGCTGTTGGAAAAACGTCGCTTGGTATCCAATTGGCTAAAAAGTACAATGGCGAGATCATTAACGGTGATTCAATGCAAGTCTACAGAGAATTGGACATTGGTACAGCGAAAGTAACCGAAGCGGAAAAAGAAGGAATCACTCACTATTTAATGGATTGCTGTGATAAACAGGAAGCTTTTAATGTCGCTGATTTTCAAAAAAAAGCGCGTGCGTGTATCGATGCCATCGTAGCAAAAGGGAAATTACCGATTATCGTTGGAGGAACAGGGCTTTACATCCAAGGACTTCTTTATGACTATCAATTCGGAGCCAACGAACAAACCGAAACATTAAAGTTACGCGAGAAATACCAACAATTTGCCCAAAAAAATGGCAAGCATGCTTTGTGGGAGTTATTGAAGGAAAGAGATCCTTTAGCTGCTTCTAAAATACATGCCAATAATTTACGAAAAGTCATTCGAGCATTAGAAGTCGTAGAAACGACAGGGCAAAGTATTTTAGCTCCTAAAACTACTCCTGATCCTTGTTATGACTATTATCTGATTGGATTAAACACAGACAGAGAACTTTTGTATGAACGAATCAATCAACGAGTTGATTTGATGATGGTCGCTGGTTTAGAAAAAGAAGCGCGATTATTAGAAGACATTCCGGATTCTCAAGCAGCACACGGAATAGGTTACAAGGAATTTTTCCCTTATTTTAAAGGGGAGACTTCAAAAGAAGCGGTCGTCACAAACATTAAGAAAAACTCTCGACATTATGCCAAGCGTCAATTGACTTGGTTCCGAAATCGTCTGACTGCTCATTGGTTTAATCTCATTGAACACCCAGAGGAAATACAGCGTTTAGAAGAAGAAATTCAGAAATGGAAGGAGAGTAGCCGTGACCGATAAAGAACGAGTTATCTTGATTGGCGTTGAAACCAATCAGGAGGAAAATTTTGATCGTTCCATGGAGGAACTGGCAAGTCTGACCCAAACAGCCGGAGCAAAAGTGGTTGATTGTGTCGTGCAACGTCGTCCAAAGTTTGATCCCAAAACGATTATTGGCAAAGGTAAATTACACGAATTAGGAATCCTTTGTGATAATTTACAAGCCGATTTGGTGATTTTTAATCATGAATTATCACCAAGACAAAGTCAATTAATCGATGAAGTGATTACTATTCCCGTCATAGACCGTGTCCAGTTGATTTTAGACATTTTTGCTTTGCGAGCCAATTCTAGAGAAGGAAAATTACAGGTGGAATTAGCGCAACTGGATTATCTATTGCCCCGATTAGTAGGACAAGGGAAAAATTTATCCCGCCTAGGTGGTGGTATTGGAACGCGTGGCCCTGGTGAAACCAAACTTGAAACAGATCGTCGCTATATTCGTAATCGAATTTCTGCTATCAAAAAAGAATTAAAAAAAGTAGAGGCGCATAGAAAACGCACGCGGCAACAACGACAAAGCAATCAAACCTTTCAAATTGGTTTAATTGGCTATACAAATGCTGGTAAATCCACAATCTTAAATTTATTGACTCAAGCACAGACTTATGAAAAAGATGAACTGTTTGCGACCTTAGATCCATTGACCAAAAAATGGCGACTTCCTGAAGGGATGGAAGTAACGGTCACAGATACGGTGGGCTTTATCCAAGATTTACCTACACAATTAATTCATGCCTTTCAGCTACTCTTGAAGAAAGCCAAGAAATGGATCTATTGCTTCATGTTGTCGATGCCAGTTCTTCTGATCGAAAAGAACAAGAACAAACTGTGCTTGATTTAATGGATCAATTAGACCTAAATCAACTACCAGTTTTAACGGTGTATAACAAAGCAGATAAAATTGACAGGGAACAATTTGTTCCAACCCTGTTTCCTTATGTGCTGATTTCGGCGAATCAATCGAGTGGCAAGACAGAATTAAATGAAGCCATCAAAAAACAACTTTTTGAAATCTTTACCCCGTATTCAAAAACAGTGACAGAAGAACAAGGTCAATTAATAGAACAAATAAAAAGAGAAACATTGGTAATATCTATTGACTATCAAGAAGAAAATCATGACTATTTGATTAAAGGATTTGCTCAAGAAAATTCGATCGTTTGGCGGGAAGAAAACAAAGAAGAGAAAGAATAATGGCTTCTATGGAAGATAATGTTACATGAGTGGTTGACAGTATACAAAAGACTTGCTATAGTTTGAGTTGGTAAAGCCGTTTAGTTTTAAAAGAAAGGGGATTGTCATGCGAGAAAAAGAGCTTCGTCGTTCCATGTCTGTATTTCCAATTGGTACTGTTATGAAGTTGACCGACTTGACAGCACGACAAATTCGCTATTATGAAGAACAAGGATTGATTCACCCGAAAAGAAGTGAAAGTAATCGGCGTATGTATTCATTAAATGATATGGATAGATTGCTTGAAATCAAAGACTATCTTTCAGATGGATTAAATATGGCTGGTATCAAACGTTTGTATAAGATGAAAGAAGAGGAAAAGGAAACAAAGGCGAATAAGACACTAACCGATGCAGATGTCCGTCGTATTTTTTACGATGAAATCTTGTCTCAAGGTGGCTTATCTCAATCTGATCCTTTTCAAAGTCAGCGACCAAAGTTGTAAAAAAATGAATATGTAAAAAAGAGGGCAGCTTTTCGTAAAAAAAGCGAGCACTCTTCTTTTGCTAGAAAAAGGATGGGGTAAAAATGCCAAAAGTGGATTATACAGGAGCAGATATTAAAAAAATTGT
>Ga0079226_10002535_pt1 | contig 14114 bp, 14 predicted proteins | sample Poulit2014_FD_76345 | JGI IMG/M metagenome (GOLD analysis project Ga0079226, IMG submission 76345) | Agricultural soil microbial communities from Georgia to study Nitrogen management - Poultry litter 2014 | ecosystem: Environmental > Terrestrial > Soil > Agricultural land | place: USA: Georgia... | reverse complement strand
ATGTTGACTTCTCGGGCACTGGGCAAACTGGTGGTGCGGGTGGCGGCGGTATCGGTGGCGGTAATAATGATGGCAACATCGTGGTCGATATTGAGAATGATGGCAAAGATCATAATTTGACTTTTGATCTTGCTGATAATGTCCATATCAACGAGAGCCTGACAGTTGGTGATACAAACAGTCCTCATGTCAGTATTGGTGCGGATGGTGATCAAGGGTCTGCTGGTAGCATTACCTTCTACGATCCTGAAGAGGGGCTCTCAGCGTCGCAAACTGTGGTCGCAGGGCCTGGTGGTGTAGGCACGGATCAGGGCGCAAACGATAGCACCCGCCTGCAATATACCGATGGCGAGGGCAATCCGCACACGGTAGCCACCTTGGGCGATGGTCTGAGCTTTGGTGCTAATGATGGTGATACACACCATGCCCCGTTGAATACCCAGGTCAACATCAAAGGCCATGATGATAATACTGACTGGTCCCAGTTTGATGGTGGTCAAAATATCATGACGCAAGTCGACGGCAACCAAATCACCATTGCCATGGCTAATGATATTGACGTCAATAGCGTCACGACCAACAGTGTCGAGATCAATAATGGTCCTGTTATCAACAGCGAAGGCATTGATATGCGTGAGACCAAGATCACCAATCTGGCTGCAGGTACTGAGCGCACTGATGCGGTCAACTTGGGGCAGTTGCAAGACACGGCGGGTAATTTGCAGGGGCAAATCAACAACTTGCGTGGCGATATGCACCGTATGGACAAGCGTAACCGCGCCGGGATTGCTGCGGCAATGGCTACGGCAGGTTTACCGCAAGCGTATCTGCCAGGTAAGAGCATGATAGCGATGGGCGGAGCCACATGGCGTGGGGAAACCGGTCTGGCTATTGGGGTGTCTACTATTAGTGACAACGGACACTGGGTGCTGAAGTTAAGTGGTACTACCAGTTCCCGTGGTGACTTTGGTGGCACGGTTGGGGTGGGGTATCAGTGGTAAACCTGCCATTTAACAACATCCATTAGCTCATCAAGGCAGAGCCGCTTAGCGTGGCTTTGCCAACCATATCAAAGGATAATGTCATGCAACTACGCACTATTTTTTCTGCCCTGACGGCTGCTGTATTTTTAAGCGCTTGCGGAACCCTAAGCCAGGTAGATAGCGAGGGTCAAACTAACGAGCCTATTTTCCCTGACGTAGAAAAGGTCAAATTTGAAACTGGTTCCTTTCCTAATGTTGATAATCTACGCCTGATTGACAAGGATATGACCCGCGATCAGTTGTACAATTTGATCGGTCGGCCACACTTTAGTGAAGGCTTCAAAGTACGCGAATGGGATTATCTGTTCCATTTCAGAACAGATGACGGGATCAAAACCTGCCAATACAAAATCTTGTTCGACAATGATTATTTGGCCCAGAGCTTCTTTTGGAAACCCGACGAGTGTGCCCAGTTGATAGACGCGGTGCAGTCCGAGCCTGTACAAAGCTTTACCCTCTCTAGCGATATTGGCTTTGCCTTTGACAGCGCCACCTTATCGGCGGCGGGACACCAGGCAGTTCAAGACATCGCTAGCCAAATTCAGGCTGCAGATGGGGTGCAAGAAATCACAGTGGTCGGTTATACCGATCGCTTGGGTTCCGAGGCTTATAATCAGCGGCTTTCGCAACAACGAGCTGAGGCAGTTCAAAACGCCTTGGTTAACTCGGGCTTGTCAGCTGGCATGATTACGGCTTATGGTGCTGGCCCGGCAGATCCTATTGTGCAATGCGATCAGCAAGATCAAAATGCCCTGATTTCCTGCTTGGCGCCTAACCGTCGGGTCGAGGTCCAAACCCGTTAATAGCACTGCTATAGGTTTTAACCATCGCAGCACAATGACCGATGCCCAAGGCTATCGGTCTTGTGCTTTCTTTATAAAGAGATTACTCATGATCAAAAAAGCTTTTTTAGCGGCAAGTTTAAGCACGCTATTGGCTGCTTGCCAGACCACTACGCCGCCCGATCAACGCATGAATGTCGATGATGTGGCCCCACCACCCACCCAGGCTGCTGCCGAGCAGCAGGCCCAGCAAAAACAACAGCAACGGGCTCAATCCGTCATTACGGTTCATTTGGCCCAAGAACAAGCTGATAATCAGCTGGTACCTGTCAATATTGGCGAAGGTCGTTTATATGCCTTACCTCAACCCGTCCTGGTACAAACAGACATGAATCAGGTCACCCCGGTCATAGCAAAAAATGGCGATACCTTCTTGCTATTTGAAATGACTGATGAAGGGCGTCAAAAACTCGCTACGATCACCCAGCAAGCGCATGGGCATTTCTTGCTGCTTAGCGTGCAAGGGCAACTCGTCAGCTTGGCGCAAATTGGCCAGGCCATTGACGACGGCCAGCTATTGATGGGCACCCAAAACCAGCAACATACCGATGCCATCTTAGATATGATGCGCGGTCAGGCGCAAAATTAACCGGTCGCTGACCTAGCCCATCCTATATGAAATTTAGCTATAAGCTTAATGCACTTAAGCTTATAGCTTTTTCTTTTTTGTTACTATGGTTTTTCTAAATCAAAAAAACAATAATAATTCATTACCCGGGGGGAGACGACCATGTGGGATTTTAATATGCGGCGCGCAATGGGCATCATGCTGCAAACCTTGCCTTTTGTTGTCTTGCGCTGTCTGGTTTATTTTCTCATTACCCTTGCTTATATTCTCATGACTGGTGTGGGCTCTGGCGTTGGCTGGGGCATAGGCGGTTTTGGTGACGAAGGTTTTCGTGCCATGACCACCATTTGGGGGGGTATCGCTGGTTTTAGTATTACTGGCATCATCATGCTGTTCTTGCGCGAGTATATTCTGTACATGGTCAAGGCTGGCCATATTGCAGTAATGGTAAAGCTAATCGACAACGAAGCCTTGCCCGAGGGGCGCTCGCAAATCAGCTATGCCCAAACGGTGGTCCAAGAGCGCTTCATGCAAGCTAATGTATTATTTGCCCTGGACCGCTTGGTGCATGGGGTAGTGCGCGCTATTACCGGCATTGTGCGTGCCATGGGTTCCATTCTGCCCATTCCCGGCTTTAAAAACATCATGACCTTTATTCGGGCTTTTTTGCGCTTGGCGGTCGGGCTCATCGATGAAGTCATTTTGGCCTATATTATCCGTACCGACAGTAAAAACCCCTGGCAATCTGCCCGTTCTGCCCTGATTTTATACGGGCAAAATGGGGTCAACATGATGAAAAACGCCTTGTGGCTAACCTTTTTTACCTATGGGCTGTCCCTGGTGGTGTTTTTAATCTGCCTGGCACCCGCTGCGGCCTTAGTTTACATGTTGCCAGGCGCCTGGTCAGCCGGCGGGGTTGTGTTTGCCTTGCTATTTGCCTGGGCAGTTAAGGCAGCCCTGATTGAACCCTTTGCCATTGCCTGCCTGCTTACTGCCTATTTCCAGGCCATCGAGGGCCAAGAGCCTAACCCCGAATGGGAGCAACGCCTGGAAGGGGCCTCAAAGCAATTCCGCCGCTTGGCCGAAAAAGCCGCCCAATGGCGGCCCATGGCCCCACAGCCGGCGACAGCAACCAAAGCAGCCCTTGATCAGGCTGAGCCATCGGCGCAACCGCCTTCACAAGATCATTAATTCCATCAATATCCAGGGGTTAGACCATAAGCTCTGGCATCAACCCTCAAAGCCCAGCATTTTGCTGGGCTAATTTTCTTTGCCAACCCCAATGGAGAGCACTCATGGCCTATACCATTTCATCTGCTTCCTTGCCCCCACGGCATACTTCACTGCCTCAATGGACTAAATATGCCGGTCTGCCGCTATTAGGCTTCAGTCTGGCTGCCTGTAATGATAGCGGCGCTAGTGGCAGTAGTGGTGCAAGTAGCAGCACGAAGTCACGAAAAAACGCTGGATCAGGTGGGTGATCAGCACGTACAATTTTTGATACAAGGGGATTTGGATAACAGTGGTGAGCCCATTGCCCAAACAGAGGGCTGCCCATTGGCTGACGACAAGCATGTCTATCGACCGGCAGCGGGTATCGGAAATGCAGACTATATCCGCCGGGGTGCCAACGATGAAGGGCCTTATTCCTTTGTGGTCTATCCCGAGCTACTGCACGAATAATACGCCGATGAGCCTACATGCACCTTCTTGACCGTTAATTTACCCGAAGGGGTCAAGCCCGGTACCTATGCCATGGCCGATCTGCGCGAGGCCGAGGACCACGAAGCGCAAGCACGGGTAACCGGCTCGGGTTATGGGTGGGTTTTTGGTTCTAATGTTGATGGTGTGGTAGAAATAGCCGACTTAGACGACAAACTAACCGCTGCTTGGGATCTCACTGCTGAAGACCGGGGTGGGCGTGAGATACAGGTCAATGGTTCGGTCAAAAATTTGGCGCTTAGCCCGCAGACCGAATGATTTTTGATTTGGACGTCGATGGCGAGCAAAATATCAAAGCCAAGGGTGGCTATCGTTATATCCCCATTAGTTTATTACAATCTGATTAAGTTTCATTTAAATCGCAGGAGGCGCCAATGCAGCAAAAGCAGTTAACAACCCCTTCACCCAAACCACATTTGTCAGGTATCAACAAGTGGACGATGCCGGTGTTGTTTAGCTTGATTTTGCCATTGGCCGCCTGTAGTGATGACAGCAGCCAAGCCGAGGGCGTGGTCACCACCCAAGATACTGCCGATTCCTCAAGTGATGCTGCAAGCACTAACGAAGCACCCCGCACAGACAAAGACGAGATTGTGCCGACAGCTGATGAACAGCCACAGGCTGCTGCAGAGTCATCGACTGCAACCCCCTCAGCGGCAGCGTCCTCTTCTGCAACACCCTCTGCGGCTGCGGATAAGGCTGCCTTGGCGGTGCCTGCGGCTACTACCGAGGCAACCGAAGACGAGCTACCCGAGCTAAGCGATGACGAACGCGCCACACTTAGCACGGATGCGACGCGCGAAGCTTATGAACAAACTCTGCCCGAGCAAATCTGGCTTAGCTTCAGCGGTGCCCTAAGCAATGAAAGGCAGTACATCCTTGAGCCGCAGATTGCCCAACTGGGTGGTGAGCCTTTTGACCCGGCTTTACATCATTTTAAGCCAGCAGATGATATTGGTATACGCGACTATCTGCGCAAAGGTAATAATGCGGAAGGGCCTTATTCCATTATCATCAAAACCCAAGCCTTACACGAGCGCCAATCCGATGCTGTTTCGCCTACCGAAATTGTTATCAATCTGCCTAAGGGTGCCCAAGCGGGCCAAAGTTACCAAGTTAAAGGCCAGCAAGATGCCCAGGACGATGAGGCTCAGGCATTGGTTTCTGGCCTGGAATACGGTTGGTCGTTCAAGGAAGCAGCAGAGGGTGTTATTGATGTTATCGCCCTTGATGACAAAATTTCTGCCGCATGGGATATCCATTTTCAAGATCTGGACGAGCGTGAAGCTCAGCTACGCGGTGCGGTACGCGATATGCCTTTTCAACCTCAATTCGAAGTTCGTGGCGAAGCCAAATTAGTCGACGGCCACCGTGATATCGCCCAACCCGCCCAGTATCAAAAGGTAGATAATTTCTTGCGTCTTAATCACAAGAATTATGTCTTTACCGTCGATTTGCCGCTTGCGATTGAACCAGGCACCTACGAGGCGGGGCTCATCACCGAAGACCAGGTAGCCATTAGCTCTTTTATGCTCGAACCCGATCAGCTAGAGGGCGAGGTCATCATTACCGAACACGGCGATAACTTTTACGATGTGCATTTAGAATTCAAAGCCCTGGATGATGACGGCTGGGGCAAAGCGGTCTTTGAATATCTGCCCAAATCAGCCTTCGAGGTAGAAGATTACCGAGAGCCTAGCCTCGATCCGCTGTAAAAATGCTAAGGTCCAGTGGGCGTACTGCCCCCATCCAAATCGCATAATCACGGTGATCTCGTAAATCGTCACCGCTTAGGGGGTGGGTGAAGATAACCAAGCCTTGGCGATGTACTGCTAGCCAGGGTAGCACTTTTTCCAGCAAATGGGCCGAATAGGCCAGCTGACAGCTCCAGTCAGGGTGCGGTCCAACAGGACGTTGGTGCATGCGGCCCATTACCAATTCAGGAAACAGCCGATCAGCTGCTCGACATAGCCGCTCGGCTTGGGCCATGCTATGAGCATCAAAATAAACATGCGAATGGTAGCCTTGTATCGCTGGCTGTGACATCAGGGTAGGGGAAGGTTCTGCGGGCATAAGATCTCCTGTAAAAAGATGCTGGCCTGGCTCGGCCTGTTAACGGTTCTGGCGGTGCGGCTGCCAGTCTGCGGGCAAGGCCTGTAAAAAGCCCAAGCTGTCTTCAAAGCGGCCGGCGGGGCGATATTCAAGGCCAATACTGCCTTGGTAGCCAATCTCGTACAGATAATATAGCCCCTGTAAGAGCTCGGAGTGGCGCTCAAAGTCTGGGGCGCCGCGCCCGTGCGGATCGGCAATTTGCACATGGGTAATATGGGGATGCAAGGTTTTTAATAAATCCAGCAGGTCATAACCTTGGCGCAGGGTATGATAAAAATCAAACTGCAGGCCGACAGGCTGGCCACGAAAATGCTGCAACACGGGTAATAAAGCCCGCGGATCGTGGTAAGCATAGTGGGGCACATCTTTGTCATTCAATGCTTCCAGCTGCCAACGTATTGGTGTCGACCTTGCCGGGGCCATTACCTTTGCTTGGGCCAAAGCCGCCTCAAGCTGGGTCACCAGGTTGTCCTGCCAAAGCCAATCGGGTTGCGCGCAGCTGCCTGCCATCACATGGACCGCAGGGGCCCCTAGAGCCTGGCAATACGTGATGGCCTGCCGGATATCCGTCAAAAAACCCTGCTGCTGACCCGCCAGGGCCGCTCTGCCTACTGGCGCGCTATCAATGGGGGTGTTGATCAGGACAGGGCGCAGATTGTGCTCTTGCAACCAGCTTTGCCACTGTTCGATGGGCTGCTCATAAGGAAACAGGATCTCCACGTCGGTAAAACCTTGTTTGGCTACACGGTAACAGCGCTCGGCCCAACTCATTTCGGCGGGAAATAGCAAGCTTAAATTTGCTGCAAATCGCATATTGACCCCTGTCATTATAGAATGTTCATACCCTCTTTGGGTCTCGCAACGAGGGTGAAAAAAGCCAAAGCCTATTTTACATGACCTTGAGACTTTATCTGCGCCCCATAATTGTTTATGGTTTAAGACTCTTTGTTTTCCGCGTTTTCAGCACTCCATTATTCATGCAAAAAAGAAAAAGCATTTTTTATCGGCCTGAATGGCTGATTTTGGGCATTGTTTGCATTGCGGCCAATTTGCGCGCGCCAATCACTGGGGTAGCGCCTGTGATCAAATCCATACAAGAGACTTATGCCCTTAGTGCCACTCAGGCCGGTTTCCTGACAGCCAGCCCTTTGTTAATTTTTGCCGCCTTCTCTTTGCTCGCTGCTCCACTAGCACGCAAAATAGGTACGGAAAGGGCATTGTTCATTGGTCTAAGTTTGCTGCTCATTGGCACCATTTGGCGTATCCAACCCTCTGTGTGGTCTTTATATTTGGGCAATAATCTCATTGCCATTGGCATCCCATTGGGCAACGTCTTGGTACCCAGCTTAATTAAACGTTATTTTCCTGGGCGCGTTGCCTTTTTAACCGCCATTTATTCCCTCACCATGGGGGTATCTGCTGCGGCCATTTCTGCACTGGCCATTCCCCTAAGCCAATACAGCAGTTATGGTTGGCGAGCTTCTCTCCTTAGTGTGGGGCTGATGATTACGGTGTCCTGGTTGGTATGGCTGCCTCAACTTAAAAAAGGGCCACGTACCAACAAAGGCGAGCAGCAAGCGGAGCAAATTAACTTATGGCGCAGCAAACTGGCCTGGCAGGTTACTTTTTTTCTGGGATTAAACTCGCTTTTTTATTATATTTTTGTCAGCTGGATGCCTTCGCTATTAATGTCCCAGGGGTTTAGCGCCAGCTTTGCAGCCAATATGCATGGCTTGATGCAGCTCGCCTCAGCCGTGTCCGGACTGCTGATCTTGCCTATTGTGCGCCATTTCCCCGATCAGCGGCCCGCGGTGATTTTTGCCACCAGCTTCATGTTTTTGGGTTTGTTTGGGCTGTGGCAGTTACCCGTCTGGTCCTTGTTCTGGACGTTGGCCCTGGGCTTTGGCTCAGGGGCCATATTTGTGCTATCTCTATCCTTTTTGGCCATGCGGGTCAGCACCACCGCGCAGGCTGCCAGCTTGGCGGGCATGGCCCAATTTGTTGGGTATTTATTAGCAGCCAGCGGGCCCTCGTTGATGGGGGCTTTTTATGATGCTTTTGGCAGCTGGGAGCCCATGCTGATCTTTTGCATGATCAATGCTGTTATCATCTTCTTTTTCGGCTTGGCTGCCGGACGCGATCGGCAAATTGGCCGCGAGGAAACTACAACAACCACTCAATAGGCAAACGTGACAAAAAGCCCAGCCAAAAACGTTCCAGCAAATTAGTTTTTGGCTCTGTTTCATGAATGATGGGGGTAGCTCCTTTGGCTGGGTAATCTATCCAGCGCAGCCGCTGATCATCGGTAAGCACCACCCGGTAACTCACCAAGGGTATTTCATGGTCAAAGAGCGCTGAGACTTGCTGGGCCAAGGAGGGGCTATGGATCACAAAACCAAGCTCTGTATTTAATAGTGCAGAGCGTGGATCAAAATTGAACGAGCCAATAAACAGCCGCTCGCCGTCGATGGCAAAGGTTTTGGCATGCAAGCTTGAGCCAGAAAAACCCAAAGGCCGGCGTTTGGACCGCCGACGGGGGACCGCTGGGTCAAGCTTTTTCAGTTCATAAAGCTCGACCCCGGCGCGCAGCAAATTTTTACGCTGCTTGCTATACCCAGCATGGACAATGGCCACATCGGTAGCATCATAAGAATTGGTTAATACCCGCACCTGAACATCTTGTTCATTGATGAGCGCACTAAAGCCAAAGACTCCAGTAGCGGTGGGCACAAAATAAGGCGAGATCAAATCTACTGTTGCCTTTGGGGTGCCTATGGCGCGGTTAAGCTGTGAAGTCAACATGCCATCCGCATTGACTTGGCCCTGGGCCTTGTCGGGGTCATCGCTCACCATTTCGGTTTTGACCCATTCCACAGGCAAATCAAAATCCAGTAAAGCGCGGGCCCAATCTACCTCTTGTGCCACCTCGGTGAAGATGGCATAGCGCTCTGGCCGCTGGGCTAACAGGCTTGAAAAATCAAGTGATGAAGCTTCGTCCTGAGAGGTTTGCAGGCTTTTGCGATCCAAAATAAGCTCAATGGGAAAGGAGAGGGCATTATTCCAATAGCGGTCGAAATCCTCAGCCACCTCGGGCACCACCGCACCCAAGGCCAGCACATCAAGATCTGCAAAAACCAAGGTATCCGTCACGCCAAAATATTCATCACCAATGTTGCGACCGCCTACAATGGTAATCGTATTATCCACCGTAAAAGACTTGTTGTGCATGCGGCGATTAAGGCGCTCAAAATCAAATAAAAAACCCAGGCTTTTGGGTTGGCGCAGCACAAAAGGGTTAAACAGGCGTACCTGAATATTGGGATGCTGATTTAGCGCAGCCAATAAGGGATCAAGGTTACGCGTACCATTGTCATCAAGCAGTAACCGTACCCGCACCCCCCGATCAGCAGCCTCTTTGATGGCCTCTAATAGCATGAACCCGCTGGTATCACCCCGCCAAATATAGTATTGGATATCTAGCGAGGTTTCGGCGGCCTGGGCTAATTGTAGCCGCACGGCAAAGGCATCGAAGGGGTCTGCCAGTGAATAGATACCGCTTAAACCGGTGTGCTGTTCCGCGACAGGTTGTAATACCTGGTGCAGCCTACTATTTTGGCTAAGCTCTGGAGCTAGCCGAAAACTGGGCACCGCCGTTTCGTTTTTAGGTAAGCTGCAGCCACCCAACAAGGCGACCAGAGACAACAAAGCTGAAAGCTGCCGCATCGTGGCAGAACGATGTGGAGTGCGTGGCAGCCTGAACATGGTAAAAGTTTTCCCTGGAACCTCAGCTCATTAGATCATGCAGTATTAAAGTGGCGACCTTATTATACTCGATGTCATTTTGATTTGAGGGCGTAGTCCATCTCTTTAAGAGTCGCAACTATTTTTAGCATCGGGCTTTCCTGGTGCTCGATTTTAACCAGCAAATAATCTAGCTCGGGGGCAACATAAAGTCTGGTCTGCCGTTTAGGGTTTTCTCGTACCCGTTCAACCACCAATGCCTCAAAATCGCCCAACGGGGTTGCAACCGTGTCTTTATCCACAATGCGGTATTCCTGCGATTTGCTGTTTCCTTTGCGTATCACAGGATACTGAAAACTCTGGGCACCACCGATGACTGCGCAACGCGCCTCAAAGAAAAAGCTCAGAGGATCAAAGAGTCGGTCATTCTCATCCAGGGTAAACTGCTTGGTATCTTCAGGGCTAACAAAGGTTGCCTCATGCTGCGACCAATCGAAACGAACCTGCTGCTCTTCTTCCTTTTTAAAAGGGCGTTTATTGGTATCCGAATAAAATAGCGGGCGCACCTGGCAATCTTGCATGGCAAACTCTGCATGCTGGCGCGATTGCAGCAGCCAATGGTCCAGGTTGAAATCAACTGTGTAGTTATCGCCGTCGCGACGAATGCGCAGGGTATTTTCCCCTGCCGTGTCCTTGCCGTTATAGTCCACACTAAAAACAGCATCAACATAATCCAGGCCCAGCTCGGGCGTATTTTCACCATAAGCCTGTGGGCTTGGCAGCATAAGACTTGCACCTGCCAAAGATAGCAGGAGGCCACCTAACCAGCCCCTGAAAGGTCTTTCTATCAACAAACGACAAAACAACATAAACCACCTATTGCGTAAAAAACGGGCTTTTTCAGATCGTCTATCCCCGTGTTTATTCTGCGTGCAAGGGCAAAGCCCGCTGGAATAAAGCCAGCGAGGCACCCACAAATAATATAACAGCCGAGGCCATTAAGCCGACTGACAGGCTACCACTTAGGTCGCTTATCCAGCCTGCAGCTACCGGCCCCAAGGTTTGGCCCACAGCAAATAAGCTAGTAGCTATGGCCAAGGCGCTGCCCCAGGCACCTGGGCGCAAGTTAGATTTTACAAAGCCCGTAATCGCTGAAGGTACCATGAAAGCACTGGCGCCGACCAAAAAAGCAGAAATCCAGGCGCTAAGCACGCCACTGAGAACAAGTGGCAACAGTGCACCCACCCCTAAGGCTGTCATGGTGACAGTGATTGGGATGCCATTACGCCGATCGCGGAACACAGGCGCCCAGATATGAGGGGCTAACAGCGAGGCAACCCCCAGCAAAGACCACATGATTGATGTAATCCAGGCGAGCGATAATTGGGCCGTGGCATATTGATAAACCCAGGCCACCATGAAGGTCATATAGGCAATATAACCTACCCCAAATAAAAAATAAGCGCCAAAGGCCTTGATGCAAGGTTGCCAGCGCCAGGGATCTTTTTGACGAGTGGGTACGGGTGAGATGCAGTTACGTGCTGCCCAGATGGCGGCAATACTTAGCAACACACAAAATGCACCCATGCCCATCCAGGCCCATTTCCACGCCTGTGGTCCGGCAAATTCAAATAGCCAGGGTAGGGCTGCCCCTGTAAAAAGCATGCCCGTGCCACCGCCGCCAAAATAAATGGCAATGGCTCGATTACCTAGCACACTGGCCAAAACCCCACCACAAATAAAGGCCCAGGCTGAAGCCACACCAGTAACAAAACGGGCAACATTCAGTAGAAAAAAATGCTCGGTCAGGCCATTGGCAAACAAGGCCAAAGTAGTCACTAATAGGCCAGCCACAAAAAGACGGTGGTTACCTAGCCGGTTGACCAGTAAGACGGTCATCACCGAGCCCACTAAATAGCCCAGTGCATTAGTGGTATTTAACCATCCTGCCTGGGTGTAATTGAGATCAAGGCTGCTCTGCATGGCAGGCAGGATCAGGGCATAACCAAAGCGGGCAAAACCGACCGTCACTGCGGTGCCGCCTGCCAATGCCCAAGGGATAAGGGAAGGGCTCATGAAATAACCGGCCAGGGCCGTCTGTTGAAATAATGCTTATAGCTTAGCAATGCACGCCCGTGCCGCCGATAGGCATTAATCCGTAGTGTGTGTTTCAGCAGGGCCCAGCCAAGTTGTTCTGGCTCGCGGGATAAATTTGGCACATTTTGATAACATGACAACTTTGCATTTAGAAACTGCAGCGCGCTGCCGGGCTTCGCGCACATTAATAAACTTTTAAGGTGAAACCAAAATGACTACCGATCGTTATCAAAAGGGCATGGACAAGCTCAAAGAGCTCACTGTACCAAATGAGCATAGTCCCACCGGTCATATGGAGATAGGGGAAAGTTTTGCCGAAGTAGCACCTGATTTAAAGCGCATGGTGGTAGAGTTTGCTTTTGGCGATGTCTATGCACGCCCAGGTCTAGATAACCAACAAAAAGTGCTGTGCACCATTTCCGCCCTGGTTGCCCAAGGCACTCCGCAAATTGGCATGCATGTGGTTACGGGGCTAAACGTTGGGCTGACCCCGGACGAGATAATTGGCTGCATTATGCACCTTATACCCTATGTGGGCTTTCCACGCGCTTTGAACGCACTTAAGGTTGCCCAAGAGGTCTTTGCAGAGCAGGGCGTACAAATTAGTAACTCGCCTGAATAACCCCAGCCCCTTTGGTTACAGTAAAACCAACATTTGGTTATCTCAGCGGCAAGTTATGCCCCACAGTCCGTAGAGAAAAAACCGGCCCTGCTGGGCCGGTTAGTACTTCAAAGCGAGCAAAAGCGCTGTGATGCGCACCGCTAGTAGCGTTTACACGGGCAGGGCAACAAGTGGGTTGCCATACATGGGGTCATCCTTTTTGGAATTGATGGCAGTTTCATAATCCAACCCCAAGGCCTCGGCCACCCCTTTGCCATAAGCGGGGTCTGCTGCATTGCAGTTGCGGATATGGCGGAACTTCACGAACTCTGGGGCATCACCCATGGCTCGTGCCGTGTTGTCAAACAAGAGCTGTTGCTGCTGGGCAGTCATCAGGCGGAATAACTTGCCTGGCTGCTCAAAGTAGTTGCTGTCATCTTCGTGAAAAGACCAGTGCTTGCCATTGCCCTGAATGCGCAACTCAGGCTCGGCATAATCAGGCTGAGCTTGCCATTGCCCATAGCTATTGGGTTCGTAGTGCTTCAGGCTGCCATAGTTGCCGTCTACGCGGCCCTGGCCATCACGATGGTTGCTGAACACGGGGCAACGTGCCTGGTTGACTGGAATTTGGTGATGATTGGTTCCCAAGCGATAGCGCTGGGCATCACCATAGTTCATCAGGCGGTTTTGTAGCATCCGATCAGGGCTAACGCCAATACCGGGCACCAGGTTAGCCGGGGTAAAGGCTGCTTGCTCTACATCGGCAAAATAGTTATCAGGATTGCGGTTTGATTCAAATTCGCCCACCTCGATCAGCGGGTAATCTTTGAAATACCAGACTTTAGTAAGGTCGAAGGGGTTGTCTTTCTTTTCATCTGCCTCTAGCTCTGGCATGACTTGGACATACATCTTCCACTTGGGAAAATCCCCGCGCTCAATGGCCTCGTAAAGATCACGCTGATGGCTTTCACGATCTTGGCCTATCAGCTCTGCAGCTTGCTGATCAGTCAGGTTTTTGATGCCTTGTTGGGAGACAAAGTGCAGTTTTACCCAAAAGCGCTCGCCTGATTTATTCCAGAAACTATAGGTATGAGAGCCAAAACCATGCATTTCTCGGTAACTGGCCGGAATTCCGCGATCGCTCATGGTGATGGTGATCTGGTGCAAAGCCTCGGGGATGAGAGTCCAGAAATCCCAGTTATTGGTTGCACTACGCATATGGTTGCGCGGGTCGCGTTTGACCGCTTTGTTCAAATCAGGGAACTGACGTGGGTCACGAATAAAAAACACGGGGGTGTTATTGCCCACCATGTCCCATACCCCTTCTTCGGTATAAAACTTAAGCGCAAAACCGCGAATATCACGCTCTGCATCTGCAGCACCGCTTT
>Ga0079226_10002534_pt1 | contig 14117 bp, 15 predicted proteins | sample Poulit2014_FD_76345 | JGI IMG/M metagenome (GOLD analysis project Ga0079226, IMG submission 76345) | Agricultural soil microbial communities from Georgia to study Nitrogen management - Poultry litter 2014 | ecosystem: Environmental > Terrestrial > Soil > Agricultural land | place: USA: Georgia... | reverse complement strand
TTAAATAGCGTATTTTTCTTAATAAACGGCGTGCGAATACCGTCGACGACGGCGACCCGCGCACCTTTGGATGTGGTTAAAACAGGTTGTTCAGACATAGGAATACCAGCTGATGAATAAAAATAACGTGAAATTGTAACGCATTCTATACCAGAGCGCGATAACTGGGAATAGGGACACTTTGTCTTTGTCTTTCAAATAGTGATTAGGTAGAATAATTACAAATTTTGAAGGATTTTAATGATGACAAAAAAGAAAGTAACTAAAAAAGATAATACGATTGCTTTAAATAAAAGAGCAAGACACGATTATTTTATTGAAGATGAAGTGGAAGCTGGTTTGGCATTGCAAGGCTGGGAAGTGAAATCTCTCCGGGCTGGGAAAGCTAACATTGGTGACAGTTATGTGATTTTTCAAGACGGTGAAGCCTTTTTATTCGGGGCAAATATTACGCCGTTAAATGTTGCCTCTTCCCATATCGTTTGCGATCCGACTCGCACACGTAAATTGTTATTAAGCAAAAGAGAAATAGATTCTTTATTTGGTAAGTCAAATCGTGATGGTTATACCATTGTCGCTTTATCGCTTTATTGGAAAAGTGCGTGGGCAAAAGTCAAAATTGGTATTGCAAAAGGTAAAAAACAACACGATAAACGCCAAGACATCAAAGAGAGAGAATGGAAGCTCACTAAAGATCGTATTATGAAAAATGCGGGAAGGTAGAGTTATTTATAAATAATTTGAGAATATATTTATGGATAGAAAAAAAATAAATGAGAAAGACTATAAATCAATTTTGCTTCAGGTATTAGTTAATTTTGATAGTTTCTGTAGAAAGCATAATATATCTTATTCTTTAGCATATGGTTCAATGTTAGGTGCTATTAGGCATAAAGGGTTTATTCCTTGGGATGATGATATTGATATTTTTATGTTAAGAGAAGAATATGATAAATTTGTTAAATTATGGAATGAAAGTAGTAATCTTCTTAAAGATAATTATGAATTATGGGGGATTGATGATGAGAAAAATTTTTTCTATGGTCATTTAGTGAAGTTTTTTGATAAAAATACGTTGTTAATAGAAAAAACAAAAAATCATATTATTGAGTATGGAATCTTTATTGATATTTTTATCTTAGAAGATATCTCATCTGACCAAAAAAAGGCAGAGAAACAACAAAAAAAATATAAGTTCTATCGGAAATTATTATCTCATTTATTTAAACATGGAAAGATTTTAAACATTTTAGCTAACAAATTTTCTAAAAAAATTCCTTCTATATATTTTTTACTAGATAAGATGAAAAAAATCACAGATCAAGAAAGATCAAATTGTGTAAGCGTATATGCTCCAGTTGATGGGAATATTTATCACAGAGATTCTTTTGAAAAATTTATACTAACTACGTTTGAAAATTATGAGTTTCCAGTTTCATTAGACTATGATCTTATTTTAAAAAAACAATATGGTAATTATTTAGAATTGCCTCCAGAAGAAGAGAGAAAAGGGCATCATATAGAGGCATATATATATGAGTCATAAGAGTATAATATCTACTTTTTGTTCTTTAATGAATATAGAAGAACAATCAATTTTATCCTGTGATAGAATTGGAGGTATGACAAATACAAATTATTTAGTAACTACTAAAAATGAAAGATTTGTTTTTAGAGTTTCTGGTAAAACTTCCAATCAAATTATTAATAGAAGAAATGAATATAATAATAGTATGTTAATGAGTGAGTTGGGAATTAATCCGGAGATTATATACTTTAATGAACATAATGGTGATAAAGTTACTAAATATATTAATAATGCTATGACATTATCTCCTTATAATATTTTTGGATATTTAGATAAAATTGTAGATTTATTGGTTGATACTCATTCTTCAGGTGCAAAATTTATAAATAAATGGGAGTATTTGGAAGAATATAAACTTTATAAAAGAATAATTTTAGATAGTGATGTTGTAATTGATGATAAATACTATCATTTTGAATCTAAGATATTAGGATTGTATAGAAGATTATTTGCTGATTTAGGTATAAATTTATTTCCTTGTCATAATGATCTTGTGGCAGAAAATTTTGTTTTAGGAGATGATATATTAATTTCTCAAAAGTTATATTTAATAGACTGGGAGTATTCTGGCTTGAATGATCCTATGTGGGATATTGCATCATTATTTGAAGAATCTAATTTTCCAAAACATATTGAAAGAAAATTTTTAGAAAATTATTGCAATTTATGGAATATTAAAAAAAATAATTTTTCTTATGACCTTTCTACTCCCCCCCCCCCTTCACTTTCTAAAATAGATATTTTAGAAGAAAAAATTCTTATATATAAAATTCTACAAAATGCACTTTGGTACTTATGGACATTAGCTAAAGAGTCTAGAGGTGATTTCTTTGGTAATTATAAATGTAAACGCCTAGAAAGAATCTTTTCTTTATATTCAGAGTATAAGGAAAATTATATATGATGTGGAAAGACTTAATCTATAAGTTTAGGGGTGAACTTTTAGGAATTCTATCTGGATTGCTTTGGGCAATAAATTTAATATTGATAGATCGAGTCGCATCTTTATATAAAGAGTTGAGTGATGATTATCTTTTTTTGTCTGTAATAATACTGCTTTTTACAGAGTTTTTTTCACTTGTCTTTTTGTCATTTTTAAGAATAAGAAAAATAACTTTAGATATTTCTAAAAATGCTTTTGTTATTAGGAAAAATATTATTTTCTTAGTATTCCCTTCTATAGGTATGGGATTGTATATATTATCTATTGTATTTTCTGGGGTTGCTATTACGACTTATTTTACATCGATATACCCAATATTTTCGTTATTAATATTGTTCTTTTTGTATAGAAAGATAAACTTTAAAGTGGTTATTTCTATAATATTATCAGTTATTGGTTTATATCTTACTATAGAACCATTGGAAATTAATAATTTTCAAGTTTTTGGAATATTTTTTGCACTGTTATGTGCATTTTCGTGGGGAAGTGAGTCTGTATGTTGTGAGTATTTTTCTATTAAATCAATATCCCCTGAAACAATATTATTTTTTCGATATATAATTTCTATATGTATTTCTATAATCTTGTGTTTAATATTTTTTTATCTAGGTGGTAATTTTAGTATAAATGTAGAATTCTTATTTCATTTGTTTATTGTTAGTATTTTTTCAGTATTATCTTACTTCTTTTATTATACATCAATAAGTATTATTGGATCATCTTATGCAATAAACTTCAACATAAGTTATATTTTGTGGATTATGTTGTTTTTATTTACAACATATAATTTTACTATCATTAGTATAATTGGTGGCTTTTGTATTTTTTGTTCGATAGTAATTAGCTTTTCAAAAGGTGAAAAATGAATGCAATTATTTTAGCAGCTGGTTTGGGAAGTAGATTTAAAGATTTTGTAAGTAATAGTCATAAAGCATTACTTCCAATTTTGTCTATACCTAATATAGAAAGAACTATTAAATTTCTTCAAGAAGCTAATATTTTTGATATTTTTATTGTGACAGGACATAATGCTCATTTATTCGAATATTTGAATGATAAATATAAATGTAAAATTATTTATAATGAAAAATATAAGGAATACAATAACATTTATTCTTTTTTTAAGATATCTAATTACTTTGAAAATAGTTATGTTATTGATGCGGATGTTGTGTTATATAAAAATATTTTTTTAGAAAAATTAGAAAGTAGTACTTATTTCTTAATACATAGATTAAAAAGAGAAAAAGAATGGGTACCAATTATAGATAAAATGGGAATTATTCGTCAGATAGATGTTAGCAATGATGATAAACCATCTCTTTTAGGAGTATCTTTTTGGATAGGTGAAGATTGTTATTTAATAAAGAAAGCTTTATCTAATTATTTAGAATCTGATATTTTAAATAATCCAAAATATTATTGGGATGATATTCCTAGAAAATTAATTCTAACCAAAAAATTAGCAGTTAGAACATTGTTGTTGAATGACAGTGATGCTGGAGAAATGGATACTGTTGAAGATTATTTAAATTTATTAAATTATAAAAAAACTTGATGAAAATAAGGTCACAAATAGTATTATTTGTGACCTTAATATTCAGCATTTTAACTTAAATGTATTAAAGAGCATTATTAATAAACGCAGCCAATTGTGCTTTTGGAACGGCACCAACTTGAGTAGCAACAGGTTGACCGTTTTTAAAGATAATCAATGTTGGGATGCTGCGCACACCTAATTGTGCAGGGGTCTGTTGATTTTCATCAATGTTAATTTTGACGATTTTTACTTTGCCGTCAAATTCTTCTGCAAGATCATCCAAAACCGGTGCAATCATTTTGCAAGGTCCGCACCAAGGTGCCCAAAGGTCAAGTAAAACAGGGACATCCGATTTTAAAACGTCCGCTTCGAAAGATGCATCGCTTGAATAAACAATTTTATCGCTCATAAAGTTTAATCCTTAAATGAAGTTTATTTTTTCATCAATGTTAAAAATGTTACGGTAGTATAACACTAATTTGTTGCACAAAATACAATTCCAGCAATAGCCAAAACTTAAAGTAGATTTGCGCAAGGTTGATTTGTAACCAGTGCGTGGATATTGCTAAGTGTCACATCCGAGATACTGGTTAATGCCTCTTCTGTTAAAAATGCCTGATGCCCTGTCAGTAACACGTTATGGCAAGAAGATAAACGACGGAATACGTCATCTAAAATTACTTCATTCGATTTATCTTCAAAGAAGAGATCTCGTTCATTTTCATAAACATCCATACCTAATGCGCCAATTTTACGGGATTTTAAAGCCTCAATCGCCGCTTGGGTATCAATCAATGTGCCACGACTGGTATTAATGATCATTACACCATCTTTCATTTTTTTGAATGCTTCGGCATTTAACAGATGATAGTTTTCCGGAGTTGCCGGACAATGAAGCGTAATGACGTGCGAATGGGCATAGAGTTCATCTAAAGAAACATAAGTGGCGCCAAGTTCCTCTGCTGCCGGATTTTTAAATGGATCATAACAGAGAATATGCATACCAAAGCCTTTTAGAATTCGCATTACGGCTAAACCGATTTTCCCGGTGCCGATAACGCCAACAGTGCGTCCGTGCATATTGAAACCGATTAAGCCTTCAAGCGAAAAATTGGCTTCACGGGTGCGTTGATAAGCGCGGTGAATGCGACGATTTAATGTCAACATTAAGCCGACCGTATGTTCGGCAATGGCTTCCGGAGAATATGCTGGCACTCTAACCACACTTAATCCCAATTCTTTTGCCGCTTCTAAATCGACATTGTTGAAACCGGCACAACGTAAAGCAATAATTTTGACACCGATTTGCGCAAGTTCGGTGAGCACTTCCCGATCGGCATTATCGTTGACAAAAATACAGACCGCTTGGCAGCCTTCCGCCATTTTTGCAGTACGCTTACTGAGCATAAAGTCAAAAAATTCGAGATCAAAATTGTATTTGACATTGACCAGTTCCAAATATTTTCGGTCATAACTTTTTGTACTATAAACAGCGATTTTCATCGTAATACTCCTATTAAATTTAAATTTTGCTTTCCTGTTGATAGTGTAACATATCAAGACCAAGTTAGGCGCTTTTGGTTGTACTGAAGTCAGCAGTTCTGAAAGGGCAATTTGAGGTAATTTTAAAGAAAATGAGAGGTAAGAGCAGATAAATGCTGTGATTTTCGATAAAATCGTTATAATGTTGAATTTTTATAGACGAGAAGTGAGAGGAAACTATGTCATTTCATATTTTGTTATTAAATGGCCCTAATTTGAATATGTTGGGGAAACGGGAGCCGAAGCATTACGGTAGACAGACCTTACAAGATATTGAAACGGCGTTGCAAGAAAGTGCCGGAAAGTATGGCATTGAATTGAGTTGTTTCCAATCCAATAGCGAAGAAAAACTGATTAATAAAATTCACGAAAGTTTGGGAAAAGTGGATTTTATTTTGATTAATCCGGCGGCGTTTACTCACACCAGTGTGGCATTGCGGGATGCATTATTATCAGTAGAAATTCCTTTCGTTGAAATTCATCTTTCAAATATTCATCGTCGTGAACCTTTCCGTCATCACTCCTATCTAAGCGATATTGCTGTGGGCGTAATTTGCGGATTAGGCGCGGCTGGGTATCAATATGCGTTACAGTTTGCCGTTGCCCATTTGCAACAGCAACAAGCAAATTAATCATCGCTACTGTTCTTTGTAGCGATTTGTCGATTAAACATTAACTAAAGCGGATCAAACTATGGATATTCGTAAAATTAAAAAACTTATCGAATTGGTTGAAGAATCAGGCATTATGGAAATTGAGATTTCCGAAGGCGAAGAATCAGTGCGTATTAGTCGCGGCAGTGCAGTAGCAGCGGCGGCTCCGGTTGCTCCACAACCGATCATCGTACCACCAGCTGCGCCGGCAGCGGTTTCAGCACCTACAGCAGCACCGGTGACAGCCCCGGCAGCAGAAGCGAATGCAATTTCCGGTCATACCGTTCGCTCACCAATGGTGGGTACATTCTATCGTAGTCCAAGTCCTGAAGCCGCACCATTTGTTGAAGTGGGTAAAAGTGTTAAAGTCGGTGATACACTTTGTATTGTCGAAGCAATGAAAATGATGAACCGTATTGAATCGGATAAAGCCGGTGTAGTCAAAGCTATTCTGGTTAATGATGGTGATGCGGTTGAATTTGATGAACCATTAATCGTAATCGAATAAATTCACTATGACACAATATGACAACAGAACATATTGTGTCGATTTTTATGGATAGAACTATGTTAGAAAAAGTAGTTATCGCTAATCGTGGTGAAATAGCATTGCGTATCTTACGAGCGTGCAAAGAGTTGGGTATTGCCACTGTGGCTGTACATTCAACCGCAGATCGTATGTTAAAACACGTTTTGCTTGCGGACGAAACTGTTTGCATCGGGCCGGCGCCATCTGCAAAAAGTTATTTAAATATTCCGGCAATTATTGCCGCAGCGGAAGTGACTGGTGCAGATGCAATTCATCCGGGATATGGATTTTTATCAGAAAACGCTGATTTTGCGGAGCAGGTTGAACATTCCGGTTTCGTTTTTATTGGGCCGACTGCTGATGTTATCCGTTTAATGGGGGATAAAGTTTCAGCGATTGAAGCAATGAAAAAAGCCGGAGTGCCTTGTGTGCCGGGGTCGGATGGTCCATTGGGCAGAGATATTAATAAGAATAAAGAGATTGCTAAACGCATCGGTTATCCAATTATTATTAAAGCTTCCGGTGGTGGCGGCGGTCGAGGAATGCGCGTTGTTCGCCAGGAAAGTGCTTTGGAAGAAGCGATTGCAATGACAAAAGCGGAAGCGAAGGCTGCGTTTAATAATGATATGGTTTATATGGAAAAATATTTGGAAAATCCACGCCATATCGAAATTCAAGTGTTGGCAGATACACACGGTAATGCGATTTATCTAGCTGAACGTGACTGTTCAATGCAACGTCGTCACCAAAAAGTGGTGGAAGAAGCACCGGCACCGGGCATTACTGAAGAGATGCGCCGTCATATCGGCGAACGTTGCGCTAATGCGTGTAAAGAGATCGGCTATCGAGGTGCAGGCACGTTTGAGTTTTTATATGAAAACGGCGAGTTCTATTTCATTGAAATGAACACTCGAATCCAAGTGGAACATCCGGTTACTGAAATGATCACCGGTGTTGATTTAGTCAAAGAGCAGTTACGCATTGCATCAGGCTTGCCGCTATCTTTCAAACAGGAAGATATTCAAGTACGCGGGCACGCGATTGAATGTCGTATTAATGCAGAAGATCCAACTACATTCTTACCATCTCCGGGTAAAATCGAACATCTTCACTCACCGGGTGGGTTCGGTATTCGTTGGGATTCTCACATTTATGGTGGTTATACTGTGCCGCCAAATTACGATTCAATGATTGGTAAATTGATTGCGTATGGTGAAGATCGTCAAGTGGCTATTCGCAGAATGCAAAATGCTTTAGCGGAAACAATTATTGACGGCATTAAAACCAATATCCCATTACACGAATCGATTTTGGAAGATAAAAATTTCCAAAAAGGTGGTACCAACATTCATTACCTTGAGAAAAAATTAGGATTGAATGATTAGTTAGTTATTAAACGCCGGTAATTCACCGGCGTTTTGCTCTTAAAATGATATAAAAATATGGCAAAAAAAGCAGAAATATTAACGCCCGAACAACAAAACTTCCGTAATGCAATGTCTAAATTAGCGGCGGCAGTGAATATTGTTACAACACAAGGTGAGGCGGGGACTTGTGGTATTACGGCGACGGCAGTTTGTTCGATTACAGATACACCGCCAACCGTTTTGGTTTGTGTGAATCGTAATAGCCAAATGAATACCGTATTTAAGCAGAATAAGCAGGTTTGTATTAATGTTTTATCCGCAGAGCAGCAGGAACTTGCTTGCCATTTTGCAGGTATGCGAGAAAGTTCAATGGAAGAACGCTTTAATATGGAAATTTGGCAAGAAAAGCATGAACCTCATCACGCCCCGGCATTAATCGGTTCATTAGCTAATCTGCACGGAACAATCACTACGATCCACGAAGTTGGCACGCACTCGTTGTTTTTCGTAACACTGGATAAAATCGATGTGTATGACGGCAATGGTTTGATTTATTTCAATCGAGGGTTTCAGGTTGTATAAGAGAGCAACTAAACATAACGATTTTTATAGGATTAATTGACCATAATATTATTTTTGTTATTTGATATCATTTTGAACTAGATTGTTGAAACGCTTTCTATTTGTAAATTTTCGTTACAATAGTTGGCATGTCGGTCTAGTTCTAACGTTTTATAGTCTTTATAAGACACCCATCTTGAGCTCATTTCTTCATTCTTATTTTGTTTATGATATGTACTGTTCTTTGATATTTAGTTCTCATAAAGGATGATGAGGCTACAAATATCATATTGATTTTTCATTATTTCTCTAAAATTTCTTTTTTTTCTTGACATAACCGTTTTTTTTTTTGAATAAGCAGGTTTATGTATTGCTAGAACAACTATTTAATAATTATTGAGAGGTAATAATGAAACCAGTCACTAAAAAGCTACCTGGATGGGTACATATTCCATTAATTGTTTTTATGTCTATCAGTTTGGTGCAAACAGCATTAGGGTTTACTGATCTTTTTGGAGCAACCTTTTCTTGGGCATTTTCAGTTGCAATTACGATGTTAATGTATGGATTTACAATTTTGATTGGGTATCGTCGAATTAATAATCTTCCTATATGGGGGTTCTTGATTGGTTACTTTTTTATTTCTTTGTTTTCATTTACAGGAAACTTTAATGCGGTATATACCTCGTATCAACGGGAGCAACTTTTTAGAGATGAATTATTAAAACATAAACAACAGTTGCACGATGTTGTAAATTCTGCCAATAAAGTACTAAATAATTTTAGTCCAAATATTACTGAAAATCGTAAAAGATTGGAGAGTTTAACTGAACAATTAGTCAGACAGATAACAGATCCATCAAGACCAGGATTAGGAAAGAGGGCACAAGAAATTATTGCAGAAATTCAAGCTGTATTAGGGGAAAAATTAACAGAATTTGGTACAAAAGGGGCTAACTGGGATGAAATAGCACAGAGATATAGAGAGAATATTGATCAAATCGCAAGACGAAAATTGACATCTGAAGATTATGAAAAAATAGAAGATGTTAGAGAAAATATCGAACATAAAGAAAAAGAATTAAATAATTTAATAGATAATGTATTACAAACTACAGTATCTGTTAAAGAATATGGTTTTGAAACAAATCTTAAGGCTGTAAACACAATTAATGAGATAGGTTCTACAGTGCAAGAATTCATTAATGATACTTCTAAATTTAAATTTGAACCTGTTCAATTTGAAAGTCAAGAAATAGGTAAGTTAGCATTTTCATTTAAATCTGCGTATCTTCATCATTTATTGGTGGGTATTTTATTTACTATTTTATGCCTATTTATAGATTGGGCTGTAGTGTTAAGTTTATTAATCTTTTTTGGAAATAAAGAGAAAAGTATTCCAAAAGTTATTCAATCTGGACATACAATGTAAGGAAATACTATGTTAAATAATCCATTTGAGAAAAAATCAGATTTACCTGATTTGGAATTTGATAATGTATTGGATAGCAAAGATAAATCAGAGATTAGTTCATCATCTGATTTAGATGATAGCTTTTCTTCATTTTCTAATCAATCTGCAAGTGAAACATTAAATAATTCTTTTAATGAAAAATACCAATTTAAAAAGAATGAAGTAAGATTAGCAAAGCGAGATGTCGAAAGAGAGTTAACCGATGAGGAATATCATCAGCGTTTAGTAGAATTAAACACAGATGCTGAAAATAAACATTATGTTCTTTTTTTTGGACAACCTGCTTCGGGGAAAACTTGGATTATTGGTAGTATTCTCCATTATATGAAAAATTTTTTGGATGGTACTGTATATTTAGACACGAAAAAAACGACAGATAGTGAAGAAGAGTTATTTTATCAGTTACAAGATCGTTTTAATGGCATCATACATGCTAAAAAAATTAGTAGTACCGATTCTAAACAATATTTTGAGTTCCATATTTCATTTACTCCGAAAGATTCATCTAAGCCGCCGATGAGTATTGTGTTTATTGATGCTTCAGGAGAGCATTCCGAACTGGGTTTCAGAATAAAAGAGAAAATGAATTCAGGTAAGTTACCAAATTATCTTACAGCTATTTTGGAATCAAATGTTAAAACTAAATTAGCTTTTGTTTACGATCAATCTCTAGAGGATGAAAAAGGCGCTATTCCGCAAGTTAATGTGTTAGATGCTGTGTTTATTCATATTCAACATATTCAGCGGCAACATAGTAAATTTTTTCCGAAAGCATTATTACTTTCTAAATCAGACAGAATTTATGCAACGGATTATTCTACAGTAGAACAATGTGGATATGATCCAATGCTTTATGCACAAAGGAAAATACCAAGTTTTGCAAATAGCTTTTTTAATGAATCGCCAGATAATAAGACTATTTTTTATCAAATGGGAAAATTCTCAACAAATTCTGATATTTTATTGGAATTTGATAAAGAATGTCCGGAAAAATTATTTCGGTGGCTATATATGAGTGGTACCGGAGGCGTATCTCCGATTGTTGAGCCAAATTTATGGAATAAATTTTTATCTTGGTTAAAGGGAGAATAATTAAGATATGACTAAGTATGATGATATTTTGGGTTGGGGACTTGTAGGAACACCAAAAGGTAGACAACAAGCCAGTGAAGGCATTGATAAAACGGTTCAATTGGCTCGAATATTTGACTTGCCTCAGGATATTGGACAGTGTTTACCTAGCGCGGAAGAGGGAAGTTCACATCCTCTTTATTATTTATGTTTTCGTAAAAATGAAAATATGCTAGGTATAGCATCATATATTTCTATGAAGGAAATGGGACAGTCTAGATCTGGAGGGTATTTTGGTGCATTTCTTGAAATTATTCATCATGAATTTAGTGCAAGAGATGCAAAAAATATTTTGTTATTATTGCATGCTTTAATGAAAAATAATTATGAACAATATATTGATAATAATTCTTATAAGAGAATGCTTGATAATGTTAGTATTCCTGAAAAGTGGATAGATTTATTAGTAGAAGTTCATAAAAATAGTGTTAAATACGATGCTATAGATGAAGTTCAAATGGAGAATAAACCAAAACAAGATACACTGTATATTTTTATTGAGGAAAAAAATAACGATCTATTGATAAAAATTCTATCTTTTTTGTTAAAAAACAAGATATATATTTTATATAATAATATTTATTTTACCAACAGTAAAAAGATTACTGCTGAAATTGAAGTGAACTCTAATATTAAGGTTGTTAATTATCATTTTATTATTAATTATGATGCATTTCTTATGCCTTATAAACAAGAGGTTAGACGATTAAAGCAGATTAATTTTGATAATGATAGGATAAATGCAGCTTTGCAGAGTAAGCTATCAGAATTACAAAGAGAACAACATAAAATAATATCTGAGAATGTAGAAAAAAAAGTGCATCTAGAGCGAGAAAAATTAAGAGAAAAAGAGCTATTTTTACAAAAGCAACAGAAAGAAATTGATGCAAATATTTTTATGCTGCAATTAGGAGAAAATATAGTAAAACAAGTAAAAGAAAATAATGATAAATTAGAAAATGTTAATTTTGTTTCTTCCATATCTGAAGGAGATAGGTGGGTGGAACTTTCATCTAAATTATCATTTATACAGCAAAAATTATTACAACAGCCTACTTTAAGAAATACAATAATTGAAAAGAAATCTCATTCGAAATTGACTTTAATATTTTTAATTTTGACATTAATTTTGGTGATTATATCTATAGGTTTGTCCATATCTTCACGTTCCTCTGATAATAATAAGCCTTTTAAAGAGATTGAAGGTAAGATGAGTAGTATAGTAACAAGTATAGAGGATATGAGGAGTGATATGAAAAGTATGGAAAAAGAGATGAATAATTTTAAGGGAAATATAATAGATAAGAAATCAGAGAATAGAAAAAGGTAAGAGAAAATGTTTTTAAAATTATTAACAGTGTTTTCTATATGTTTTTTTGTGTCTGCTTGTATAGATGATAATGCAAGGAATTGCAGAACATTATATCAAGATAAAGAGAAAAAAAGTTTAGCTGATAGTTATTGTGAAAAGTCTGCTAATAGTGGGAATGCGGAATCACAAAATATTATGGCATTAATATTAATTGAAAAAAATAATGTTGAGCAGGCAATAAAACTTTTTGAGAGCGCTGCTAATCAAGGATATTCAGAAGCAATATTTAATCTTGCTCAATTATACGATAAAGGAGAGCTGGTTCAGAAAGATGAAAAAAAAGCTTATTTTTACTATAAGCAGAGCTGTGAGAAAAAAGAAATTAGAGCTTGTGAGCGAATTAATACCTATGAGATAAATAAAATTGAGAGAAAAGAAAAAGATGAAATAGAAAAGCTAAGAAAGCAATTAGAACAACAAAAGCAAAATTTAGATATAGAGCGAAGAGAGTTGGAACAGCAAAAAGAGAAAGTAAAAGAAGAACAGTATCTTATTGATAAAGCTAATAAAGAATTAGAAAATCAAAATGATCAGATGCAGAAAAAATATGAATCACTTAAGAAAGAATTATCATCATATTTAGTGGATACATCAAAATTAAAATTTTATGAAGATTTAGCTGTTTTTATTGATAAGAATGGTTTATATGGGTTTGTCAATAGAGATGGCGAAGTGATTATTGAACCTAAATTTCTTTATGCAGGACGTTTTTCCCAAGAGCGTTCTGCTGTTAAAGATCGTAATCAATTATGGGGATTTATAGATAAAACAGGAAAATATGTGATTGCACCACAATATGTTTGTGTAGGCGCTTTCAGTAATGAAGGATTAGCCGGTGTTTATAATGGAGGATATTTATTAAATGGAGGTTGTGCAGGAGGAAAATGGGGTTATATGGATATCTATGGCAATTGGGTTATTAATCCAGTTTTAGATTACGCAGAACGTTTTAGTAAAGGTAAGGCGAAAGTGAGTTTCCAGGGATATACTGGCTTTATTGATAGGTATGGAAATTGGGTTAGATAGCTTCTTGCTAGTAGTTTGTAAATCCGCTCTTATGAGCGGATTTTTTATGTCTAATGTGTGGCGTCAGAATACCACTCCCCATTCCCCGTCAACATTAATGCAATATTGTGATGTTGTTTTAAGGTTGAACGGTGTCCGACGCTGATTAAAATGGTGTCAGGAAGCTGGTCTAGAATTAATTGGTACATCGCAAATTCTAAACCTTCATCCATACTGGATGTAGCTTCGTCTAAGAAAGCCACTTTAGGTTTAGCTAAAAGTAAGCGAGCAATTGCAAGTCGCTGTTGTTCACCCAGTGAGAGAATGCGTGTCCAGTCACGTTCTTCGTCTAATTTATCAACCAAATGTGCTAATTGAACGGATTTCAACACATCAACTGCATTTTGTTCAT
>Ga0079226_10002533_pt1 | contig 14120 bp, 10 predicted proteins | sample Poulit2014_FD_76345 | JGI IMG/M metagenome (GOLD analysis project Ga0079226, IMG submission 76345) | Agricultural soil microbial communities from Georgia to study Nitrogen management - Poultry litter 2014 | ecosystem: Environmental > Terrestrial > Soil > Agricultural land | place: USA: Georgia... | reverse complement strand
CGACCCTGAGGAGCCCAGTCCGGGCGCGGCCGCGGACGCCACGATCGGGGCGCCGGCGGACCGGCCGATGCAGCCGGCACCCGTGCTGCCGGTCGGCGAGCTGCCGTACGACGCCTACCCCGCTCCGAGCGGCGGGGTGTTCGAGCAGGCCAGTCACGAGCCGATCGCCCCGGTGGTCCCCGAGCCACCCCAGCAGACCGGCGACGGCGGGTTCCACCGCCAGCAGCAGGACGCACGGCCGTACCAGGACCAGCAGCAGTACGGGCAGCAGACCCGTGGGGCCGCCGACCCGTACGGCAGTCAGGACCTGCAGTACCGGGACCCGCAGTACGGTCCGGGCGCGGCCGGTGGGCCCGACCCGTACGGGCTCGCACCGCATGCCGGTGTGGAGGTGCCCGGATTCGGGTGGGACGATGCATCGGGCCCGTCCGCCGCACCGTCCCCCGCCGGCCCGGCAGGCCCAGCGCCATCACCGGCGCGTCCCGGTCAGGCCGAGGTCCCGGTACAGCCGGTCGGCACCGATGTGCCGCGCCACGCCCAGTTGAGCTACACCTCCTTCGACCGTCCGGGGATGCGGGGTGGCTGGCAGGTCAAGGAGACCGCCGGCGCCCTCGACGAGGCGGAGGCGGCGCTGCTGCGCGACGCCGTGCAGACCCAGTTCGACAGTGGTCAGGAGTTGCCGACCTTCCCCACCCCGGAAGAGATCGCGGGTCTGCCACGTCGCCTGCTGTACGGGCCGCTCGGCCCGCGGGCCGCGGCGCACTGGCACACCGCGCCGGCCGGTACCGACGCCTCCGGGCGACCCGGCAACGTGTTCGCCCAGGTGCTGCTCGACCGGGACCGGTGCCGCCCCGTCACCGCGCGGGACACCGTGGTGCGGCCGATCGATCGCTGGCGCAGTCCCGGCTGGCGCACCCCGTTCGGTGCCGACGAGGTCCGCGCGGCCACGCTCCCTGCCGAACCGCCCGCACCGACGTCCCGGCTCAGCACCGAGCAGGTCGTCGGGTTCCTCACCGACCCGCGGAGCTGGCGGATCGGCACCGCGACCGTGCTCCTGGAGGCCTGCCTGGCTGCCATCACCGACGGCGCACCGGTCGTGCTGGTCACCGACGACGTCGACGATGCAGCGCGCTGGATCACCGCGGTCTCCCGATTGATCGCGCCCGCGCACAGCCACGAGCTGTTCTTCTCCACCCTGGACCGGGCCACCGGGGTGGCGGCGGTGTTCGCGCGTGGCGTCCGACTGGCCTGCATCCCGCGGCAGGACGCCGAGGTGGCGGTCCGGGAACGGGACGTCTCGCCCCGGGTGGTGCTGGCCACCGGCGACACCGTCCAGCTCGGCGACCGGGACGGCGCCCCGCACCGGACCGGCGCCGGCGATGAGGTCATCGTGACTGCCGCGACCGGGCTGGTCACCGCAGTCCTGGCCGATCCGACGGCCGCCGTCGCCACCCTGGACCGCGCCGACGCCATCGCCGCCGAGATCGGGTCCACCACCAGCGACACCGGTCCCAGCGACACCGGGCATCCGTTGTGGTCGCTGGCCCTGGCCGTCGCCGAACGCGGCACCGTCCACGCCGACGGTCTGGACCATGCCGCCGCCGTCCTCACCACCGGCACCCCCGCGGCGGTGCTGACCGATCCGGCGCAGCGGGAACGGGTCGAACGGTTGGTCGCCGACCATCTCGGACCCACCACCGCCGATGCCTGGCAGGCCTGCGGATCGGCGGCCGGGACCGCCGTCGCCGGTCGGCTCTACCTGCTGCGGGCCGTCGGTGACCTGGACTGGCTGACCCGTCCCGAGGGCGTGCAGGTGCCCGACGGCACGACCGCCGACGCCGAGGTCGTCGAACGCGCCCGTGGCACCGCGACCGCTCTGCGCGACATGGCCGCCGCCGATCCCCGTACCACCGCGGTCGCCACCCTCCGGCTCGCCGAGCTCACCGCGGCCGTCGGCATCGACGACCCCGAGCTCACCACCGTGCTGCGCACGCTTGCCGGCGGCACCGTGATGGCCCAGCTCGCCGGCGACACCGACGGCATCATCGCTGCGGTGGGCCCGATCGGGGAGGCCACCCGCCGCCTGCTCGTCGCGGTGCTGGAGGCCGACCGGTCCTGGACCGCCGCACCTGTCGGCAGCCGGCTGCCGCGTCCGCTGCTGCGCTGGCTGTTCCCCGACGGCGTCGACGCCACGCTGCCGACCAGCACGGAGGTGGACCAGCCGACCCGGCTGCGGGCCGAGGTGGCCGCGCAGCTCGCCGCCGGGCTGCGGTCCTACCGCGGGCTCCCCGCCTGGGTCGCGTTCGCCGACGACGCCGTCGGGGACAATGTCCGGGGCTGGTTCGCCGAGCCGTGGCCACTGGACCAGCTGGTGCGACTGCAGGAGGCGTACGGGGACCGGCTCGGCCCGGACGCCTGGCTGGCCACCCTGAAGACGACCGATGACTCCGCCGAGCTGCAACGGGTGTGCGAACGCCTCGGCGGTACGGCGTGGCAGACCGGCCAGCCGCCGGCGACGGCCACCGCGGCGCTGGCTGGACTGCGGATGCTGCGGCCCGGCTGGTCCCGGCTGGGGCACCGGGCGGCTGCGGTGACGACGGCGATCAACGGGGCCGCGGCCGGGCAGCTGGTGCCGGACCAGCCGTTCGCCACCGGCACCGACCGTGACGTGCAACTGGCCGTGATCCTGGCGATCATCGACCCGTCGCTGGTGACCGACTACGGCACCGAGCAGCGGCTGGAGTCGTTGCGGCCGCTGTTCGAGGGGCAACGGTTGCTGGTCGACACCGACCTGGTCAACGACGTCAGCGCACACCTGGGCACCCTGGACCGCAACGACTTCCTGGCGCGGCTGGCCCGCGCCGACCCGGTGTTCGGGCACCGCCTCGACGGCGCGGCCGCCCGGATCGGGTGGCTGGAGAAGGTCCGCACCCCGACCGGTCCGCCGACCCACGGCGCACGGGTGTTGCGGGCCGCGCTGCGTGCCGTGCTGGGCGATCAACCGGACCGCCGGGAGCTCACCACCACCGTGCGAGAGGCGGTCCGGCGCCCGGGTGAGGACCAGCGCGCCGTTGACAAGCAGGTCGACGGCTGGGTCGCCGCCCTGCTGGGGACCGCCGAACCGCGGCGTCGTGGACTGTTCCGGGGCGGGACGTGATGGCACGACCGGGGACCGGATGGCCGGTGGCCACCGTGAGGGGAAGGAGTCGGGATGCCCACCTACGTGCTTGAGGGCGGTTCGTCGATCACGTTGCCGGCCAGGCCGGTGTCGGTCCGGCTGCAGTCCAGCCGGGCCGGGGCGGTCCGGTTGGAGGCGATCGGTGTCGACGGCCCGGTGCGCAGCATCAACCCGGCGCCCGGCATGCTCGTCGTGCCGCACCTGCCCGGTCCGGTCACCGTCCGGGCGGTGCCCGTCGACGACGACCGGTTCGAGTCCGGGTCGGTGCTGAACCTCACCGTCGGCTACGAGTCGCGCCAGGACCTCGACCCGGACCGTGGCGTGCTCAACGGCCTCGACGTGTCCGGTCTGCGACACCGCGACGTGGTGATGCTGGAACCGCAGGGCGACCGGATCGGGGTCACCGTGCTCGGCCCGGCCGCCGCCGAGGAACCACTGTCCCCGGGCGCCGAGCTGGCCCGCGACGCGGCCCGCGAGGTGTTGGGCACCGACCAGTTGCCGAGCCGGTCCGCGGTCACCGCGGTGGTCGGCATCGACGTGTCGGCCTCGATGCGGCCGCTGCACGCCGACGGCACCGTGGCGCAGGTCCTCGACGTGCTGGCCGGGGTGCACCGGGTCGTCGGCCGCCCGGGGCGGGACAGCCTGCGGGGCTGCCTGGTGTCGCGGCAGGCCCGGTGGTTGCCGCCGGCCCCGCCGGAACGGTTCACCCGGGAGGTCCTGCAGGCGGCCGGTGAGCTGCCGCTGACCACCGGCTTCCGGGCCGGTGCGGTGCTCGACGCGCAGCGGTCCGGGGTGCCCGCGGACGGTCCGGTGCTGCACTGGCTGGTCACCGACGGCGCGCCCGGCGACGTGGCCGTGCTGCGGGGCCGTACCGATGTGCACCTGGTGTGCCCGGTGCCGCAGTCGGCCGGGGCGGTCGCGATCGGGCAGGGCCTGCCGACCACCGTGGTCGGACTGCCGGACGTGGCCGGTCGACCCACCACCTTCGGGCAGGACCCGACCGCGGTCCGGCAGGTCGTCGCCTCGCTGGTCGGGCCGTTCCTGCCGTCACCGCAGCAGGCAGGTGCATCGTGACCAAGTGCCCGCACTGCTTCCACGGCATCACCGCCGACCTGCATGCCTGGCGGTGCGTCAACCAGCGCTGCCAGCTCAACCCCGACCTGGTCGCGACCCGCTTCACCGGGGTGCAGACCCATTCCCGGCGGATCGTGAAGCTCAGCCGGCCCCCGGAGCAGCCCGACTGGAACCCACCGGTCAACCTGGCCTGCCCGGAGTGCCGACAGCCGATGCGGCCGGTCTGCCCGACCTGCCACTACGAGCTGCCGCCGGGCTGGCGACAGGGCGAGGCGGTGTGCGTCGCGATGGCCGGGGCCCGGGCCACCGGCAAGAGCGTCTACCTCGGGGTGATGATCAAGCAGCTGGAACGGATGGTCGAACGGATGGGCGGCAGCCTGGTGTTCGCCACCGAACGGGGCCGGGCCACCTACCAGAACATCTACGAGAAGGCGCTGTACGAGAAGCGTGGCATCATCCAGCCGACCCCGGTGGCGACGCTCAGCGACTCGTACCAGCGCGAGCCGTTGATCCTCAGCCTCGGGGTGTTCGGTGGCACACGGCGGTTCCTGGTGCTGCGCGATGTCGCCGGTGAGGACCTGGAACGGCCGGTCGCCAACGCCCAGCACCTCGCCTTCTTCGCCCACGCCGACGCGATCTTCTCGATGTTCGACCCCACCCAGGTCCCCAGCATCGCGGGGCAGTTGCCCGACCTGGTCTCGGCGCAACTGCACGAGGGTGGCGATCCGCAGGTGGTGATGGAGAACCTGATGCGGCTGATCGGCGCTGGCCAACCGAAGGTCGCGATCGTGCTGTCCAAGTTCGACACCATGCAGCTGCTGCGCAGGGTGAAGGGCGGGCCGTGGGCGACGATCATGTCGAACACCGGGGCCGGGTTCATGCGTGATCCCGGCCTGCACACCCGCGGCTACGACCCGGTGGACGGGAACCTGCTGCACTTCGAGGTGCAGTCGTTGCTGTCCCGGTTGGGCGCCCAGGGCCTGGTCACCACCATCACCCGGCCGCACACCGGCCGGGCGTTGCCGTACCGGTTCTTCGCGGTGTCCGCGCTGGGGGAGGCGGCCGAGGGGGAACGGATCCACAAGCGCGGCATCGCGTCCTTCCGGTGCCTGGACCCGGTGCGGTGGGTGCTGGACGCCCACGGCGTGATCTGACCGTCCGGGGCGTTGCGCCGCGGACCACGCCCGGGCGGAGTACTGTCCCGTCCCATGACCGAACCGGCCGCGCCCACCCGGCTGCAGCGCCTGGACCGACTGAGGTTCTCCCGCCGCCACGGCCGGCTGCTGGCCGGATCGGGGGTCGGGTGGGCCCTCGACGCGATGGACGTCGGGCTGATCTCGTTCATCCTGACCGCGCTGGTGCAGCAGTGGCAGCTGGAGCCGACCCAGGCCTCGATCATCGCCTCGTCCGGCTTCGTCGGGATGGCACTGGGCGCCAGCGTGGGTGGGGCATTGGCCGACCGGATCGGCCGTCGCACGGTGTTCGCGCTGACGCTGGTGGTGTACGGCGTCGCGACCGGCCTGTCGGCCCTCACGCCGGCACCCGGTGGCGGGGTGAGCGTGTGGACGGCGGTGCTGGTGCTGGCCGGGCTGCGGTTGCTGGTGGGCCTCGGACTGGGGGCGGAACTGCCGGTGGCCTCCACCCTGGTCAGCGAGTTCTCCCCGGCCGCGATCCGGGGCCGGGTCATCGTGCTGCTGGAGGCGTTCTGGGCAGTCGGCTGGACGATCGCCGCGTTGGTCGCCTTCCTGCTGGTGCCCGCGCTGCCCGAGGGGTGGCGCTGGGCGTTCGCGCTGGGCGCGTTGCCGGCGCTGTGGGCGATCGTGATCCGGCGTGGGCTGCCGGAGTCGGTCCGGTTCCTGGAGAGCAGGGGCCGCCACGACGAGGCCGAACGGGTGGTGCGTGGCTTCGAGGACGAGCAGGGCGTCACCCCGGTCGACTCGCCGTCCCTGGAAGCGCACCGGGCGCCGCCGGTGTGGGCGTTGTGGTCCTCGGAGTACGCGGGCCGGACCGCGGCGTTGTGGCTGACCTGGTTCGGGGTCAACTTCGCCTACTACGGCGCCTTCATCTGGATGCCGACGCTGTTGGTGCAGGCTGGTTTCCCGCTGGTCCGGTCGTTCGAGTTCACCCTGATCATCACCGTGGCGCAGTTGCCGGGCTATGCGGCGTCGGCGTTCCTGATCGAGCGATGGGGCCGCCGGGCCACCTTGGCGGTCTTCCTGCTCGGATCAGCGGTGTCGGCGGTCGGCTTCGGGCTGGCCAGCAGCGAGGCGTGGGTGCTGGTCGCCGGATGCCTGCTGTCGTTCTTCAACCTCGGTGCCTGGGGCGCGTTGTACGCGGTCACCCCGGAGATCTACCCGACCACGATGCGGGCCACCGGCTCCGGCGGTGCCGCCGCGTTCGGCCGGTTGGCCTCCATCGTCGCCCCGCTGGTGGTCCCGATGATCGCCGCCACGGGTGGCCGTGCCCCGGTGTTCGTGCTGTTGGCCGGTGCGTTCGCCGTCGCCTGCGTCGCCGCGATCCTGCTCCCGGAGTGGCGTGGCCGACAGCTCGAGGAGGCATGACCGGGGTCGGTCCGCAGCGGAGCACGACAGCTAGACTTCGGCACGGCAGGCACCCGCCGCCGTCCCCGTCATCACGAATGGTGCCGACGCATGTCAGTCTTCCTCGTCATCGGATCGCTCGGCGTGCTCTTCCTGCTCGCCTCGTTGATCCTGGGTGACTTCTTCGACGGCATCTTCGACGGGATCGGCGGCGAGATGTTCTCCGGTGCCGCGCTCGGCGGGTTCCTCGGTGTGTTCGGATTCGTCGGGGCGCTGATCCTGGCGATCTCGTCCGACAGCTTGTTGGCCGCGATCATCGCCGGCCTGCTGGCGGGTCTCGTCATCGGGGCTGCCGTCGGCTGGGTGACCATGAAGCTGCGGGCCAGCGGTGGGGACCACCATGCCGCCACCGCAGGCCTCGTCGGACTGACCGGTACGGTCATCAGCGACGTCCCCGCTGACGGCTACGGGCAGGTCAGCGTCGTGTCCGAGGGTCGGACGACCACCGTGGACGCCCGCGCCGCGACACCGCTGCCGGCCGGTAGCCCGGTCCGGATCATCGGCGTGCTGTCGGCCACGGCGGTCGAGGTCACTCCACACGACTGAACTGTCTTCGTTCTGCGTTGCCCCGCTGCCCTGCCGTCGCCCGCCCGGCCCGGCGCGGCCGTTCGCCCGGCCCGGCACGATCGTCGGCCCGTCCCGTACCGACGGACACCGCCTTGTGGATGGTCTTGAATGCCCTTTACGGTCAAGGATTGACGAGGCACTGGAGTCCGCCCGGTGCCCCCGTACGGAGGAGTGTCCGGTGGAGTTCCCCACAACACGGCGACGAGTGCTCGGGCTGGCTGCCGCCGGTGGCCTGGCCGCAGCGGCCGCCACCACGGCCCGACCCGGTCCGGCGACGGCCGCCGGCCGGACCCCCGAGCCGGTGACCCACGGCCCGGCCTCACTGACCGCGGCGATGCGTGGCGGCACCCGCGTGGGCGACAAGCTCTACCAGACCACGCGCTACCTCCCCGACGGGGAACGGCTCCGGGTCGTGGAGGGCGACCTCACCACCGGCGAGGTGAGCTGGATCGGCGACCTCGAGCTGCCGGGCATGCAGTCCGGCGGTGGTGGGTTGATGATGGCCAGCGACGGCACCCACGCCTACATCGGTGCCGCCGGCAACAGCGACGTCTTCCGGCTGGACCCGGCCACGAAACAGGTCGAGTCACTGGGCCCGGTGGGGCCCGAGTCGGCCTGGTACTACGACATGGCGGTGGCCGGTGACTGGCTGTACGTGAGCACCTATCCCGACTGCACGGTGCGTCGGGTGCACCTGACGACCCGGGAGGTGCAGACCTACGGCGTGGTGTCGGAGTCGAAGTACGCCAACTCGTTGGCGGTCGGCGACAGCCACGTGTACGGCGGCGCGAACGCCCCCGGCGGCATCCGGGAGTGGGCCCTCGAGCCCGGCGGTGAGGGGCGCGACATCACCGACCACCTCGGGGAGGGACACACCATCCCCATCCGGATGGCCGTCTCGGCCGGGCTGCTGTACGTGGCGACCGGCGACCACGTGATCTCGTTCGACCCTGCCGACGGGTCCGACCATGTCGCACGGCTGTTGCCCGACGAGCGGGACCGCTACATCGACTACATGTGTGTTGCCTCAGACGGCGCGGTGTACGCGCAGGCCCGTACCTCCGGCCATGTCTACCGGTGTGACCCGGACGCACTGGTGAAGGTCGGGCAGGCCTGCGAGGACGACGGACAGAACGTGTACCTCGGCGAGTGGACCCCCGGCGTGCTGTGCGGGGCCGGATCCAGCGGCCGTTTCTGGCGCATGACGCTCGGCGAACCGGCGGAGGAGTTCGACATCCTCGCCGATGCCGGCTACCCCGACCGGGCCCAGCACATGATCCGCCACAGCGACGGCACGATCTGGGTGTCGGGCCACGGCGTCACCACTCGGCACGACCTGGCCGCCGGGACCTCGGAGATGAGCAAGAACTTCGGTGAGATCAAGGCACTGCAGGAGACGGCCGGCGGGATCGTGTACGGCGCGGTCTATCCCGGCTGCACGATCACCCGGTTCGACACCGCGACGCTCGAGCACACCGACGTCGCCGCACTGGAGGGGCAGTACCGGCCGTCGCTGATGGCCTACGACGAGCCGCGAAACCAATTGGTGATCGGGTCCGGGCCGCACATCGGCGGCAACCAGGGCGCGCTCAGCTTCGTCGACCTGGCCGACCATGCGGTCGAGGTGCGCACCGACTACCTGCCCGACCAGGTGGTGCGTGGCATCCACGTCGTCGGTGACACCGTCTACCTCGCCGGCGACACCCACGGTGAGGCGACCGGGTCGGTCCGGCCGGTCGCGCAGGTCGCCGCGGTGGACCTGCGGACTCGGGAGCTGCTGTGGCGGGCGGAGCCACGGTCGGACGTGGAGTCGTACGAACAGGTCCACCTGCGCGGCGACAAGCTCTACCTGATGACCCGACGCCCCCGTGGCGAGCTGATCACCTTCCGACCCGACGACGGTGCGGTGACCCGGGTGACCAACCTCGGCGGGTACGGCGGGATGGACGGCTACGGCCGCCGGTTGCTGACCTGGGTGCACTGGGCGCTCGAGATCGACCACATCACCGTCGACGACCGGGTGCGCACGCTGTATCCGGAGGTGCCCAACGGCTGGTACAACAACCCGACCTTCGTCTTCGACCCCGACCGTGACGGCACCTACGGGATGTACGGGCTCGAGCTCGCCTGGTTCCCGTTCCGGGCCTGAGACCGGGACGGTCACCGACCCGGCCCCGGACTCGTCGGCGGCGGGGCGTCCCTGCCGCTGACGGTTCCGCCCCGGTGGTTACCCTGACCGACGTGGGCAATGTCGAACTGGCGGGCAGGACCGCGATCGTCACCGGGGCGAGCTCCGGCCTGGGCGAGGCGACCACCGCGGCGCTGGCCCGTGCCGGTGCCACCGTCGTGCTGGCGGTGCGCAGCCAGGACCGGGGCCGGGCCGCGGCGGACCGGATCCGCACCGTGGTGCCGCACGCCCGACTGGCCGTCGCGCCGCTGGAGTTGAGTTCGCTGGACTCGGTCGCCGCCTTCGCCGAGCAGTATGCCGACCGCACCGTGGACGTGTTGGTCAACAATGCCGACACCACCGCCGGCCGGACCCGCACCACCACACCGGACGGGTTCGAGCTCGCGATGGGGACCAACCATCTGGGCCATTTCGCACTGACGGTTCGGCTGCTGCCGGCCCTGCTGCGCTCGGACCATGCCCGGGTGGTGCACCTCAGCAGCCTGATGACGAGGTTGGTGCGCTCGGTCGACCCGGCCGCCCTGGAGCGGATCGGCCGCGACGGCTCGCAGGGCGACGCCCGCCCGTACGATCCGGGGCTCGCGTACGGGCAGTCCAAGATGGCGTGTGCGGTGACCGGGATCGAGTTGGACCGCCGTGCCAAGATGGCCGGTGCGCACCTGTGCTCGGTGGTCGCCGATCCGGGGTGGGCGAGCACCGGTCTGTTCGCCGCGGCCGGCGGCGAGGACGGACTGTCGGCGCGGGCCACCCGGGCAGTGGCGGCATCGTCGGAGTCGGCCGCCCGGGTGCTGGTCCGGGCCGCAACGGACCTGACGCTGGTGGGTGGGGAGTACCTGCGACCGCACCGGTTGACCCACGGACGCCCGGTGGTGCGCCGACCACAGGCCCACCTGACCGATCCCCGTACCGGTCAGGTGGTGTGGGAGTTGTCGGAGCGGGCGACCGGATGCACGTTGACGTTCCGTCGCTGACCGACAGCCTTCACTGCAGTTGTGGCGGTTGACGGGCGGTGTACGTCCCGTCAACCGCCACAACTCCAGTGAGGCGGGGTGAGGTCAGAGCCGGCGCAGGAAGTCCGGGTCGTCGTCGGGGCCGACCACCGGCACGTCCTCACCGAGGCTCTCCCGGGTCGGTCGCCCGAGCGTCAACCAGAGCACGGCGCCGACCAGTGGGAGGCAGATCACTGCGGCCGCCCACATCCATTTCGGCATCCGGCGGACCGCTCCACCGGGCGCCTGCGCAACCTCCACCACGGAATAGATCATCAGCAGCGCAATGATGATCAACGGCAGATACCGGATCATTGTCCCAGTGTAGTCGGCAGTTCTTCGCCGTACCCGGCCGCGTGACCGTCCCACAGCGCCGGTCGCCCGGCCGATAGCCTGCCGGGATGTCGACGTCGTTGATGTTCTGGAACCTGTACGAGGCCGGCCGCGAGATGACGCGCGGTGATGACAGGCGGTGGCGGGAACAGGTCGCGGTGGTGCAGCGGCACCGTCCCGACATCCTGTGCATCACCGAGGGATGGGAGTGGGACCTCGACGACGAGGCACTGTTCAACCGGGCACGGGAGGAGTTCGGCTACGCCCACGGCGAGCTGTACGTCGCGAAGTCCGGCTGCCACATGGCGATCATGTGGCAGGACCCGATCCGGCTGGTGGACATGCAACGTCAGCCGCACTCCCACGCGTGGTGGCACGGGGTGTACCGGGCGACACTGGACATCCCCGGGCAGCCCGAGCCGCTCACCGTGCTCGGCACCCACATGAACCCGTTCGACCCGACGCTGCGGCGGATCGAGGGGTCGTGGCTGCGGGCCGGGATGCCCGCGCACCGCCACGGCATCATCGTGATGGACGCCAACATCATCCCGCCCGGCGACCCGGAGCCGCCATACCTGATCAGCACGCACTTCCCGGGCGAGGAGTTCGCCGACCGCGTCCCCCTGCAGGTGCTGACCGAGGCCGGGCTGATCGACGTCGGGGCGAGCGTGGGGGACCGCTCGCCGACGCTGGGGCACTACGGCCGGCCCGCCGTGCGCCGGTCGGTCCGCCTGGACCAGGCGTGGACAACCCCGTCGGTGAAGGTCGAGGCGTACCGGGTGATCGACGACCTCAGCGTCGACCCGGAGCTCGACCACGCATCCGACCACCGCCCGATCTGGGTCGAGATCGGCTGAGCCGGGGCGCATCGCCCGCATCCCGGGTGGTCCGTCAGACGAGGAGGCAGCCGACCGCGAGGCCGAGTGCACACAACAACTCGGCGACGCCAGTGGTCTTGAGTACGGCGATCAGGCCCGGCCCGGTCGCGCCGGACAGCACGGCCCGGACGGCTGGGATCGACGGCACCAGGAACACCAGCCCCAGCAGGCACCACCAGCCGAGCAGGCCGGCGGCGACGACCACCCCGATCGCGGCGATCGCCAGTAGGGTCACGAAGAAGGCGCGGGTGCCGCGGTCGCCGAGCCGGGTGGCGAGGGTGTGCTTGCCGGCCGCGCGGTCACCGACCAGGTCGCGCAGGTTGTTGGCGACCAGGATCGCGCAGGCCAGGCTGCCGATGGAGACCGCGGCCGCGAGCGCGGACCACGGGATCCGGCCGGCCTGGACCAGCGTGGTGCCGGTCACGGCGACCAGGCCGAAGAACACGAAGACGAACACCTCACCCAGGCCGTGATAGCCGTACGGTCGCTTCCCGCCGGTGTAGAACCAGGCCGCCAGGATGCAGGCCACACCGACCGCGAGCAGCCACCACAGCTGGGTGAGCACCACGATCACCAGACCGGCAACCGCGGCGACCCCGAAGCAGGCGAAGGCCGCCCGCTTCACCGTGGCCGGTGGCGCCGCCCCGGACCCGACGAGTCGCATCGGTCCGACCCGTTCGGCATCGGTGCCGCGTACCCCGTCGGAGTAGTCGTTGGCGTAGTTCACCCCGACCTGCAGCGCGACGCTCACCACCATGGCGAGCACAGCGGTGACCGGGCTGAAAGCGTCGATCGCCCACGCCACGCCGGTCCCGGCGATCACCGGGGAGAACGCCGCCGGCAGGGTCCGCGGTCGAGCCCCCTCGACCCACTCCGTCATCGTGGTCATCGGCGGGCCCCTGGTGCCGCGGAGCCCGCTCGTCGCGCCTTTCCGGAACCCGCCCGTCGAGCGAAGTCGAGACGTGCCTCGGTCATCACGCGTCCTCCCGATCGGCCGCCAGCCGGGCGATGAGCGCCTGCCGGTCGACCTTGCCGCTGCTGGTCCGGGGCAAGGATGCCAGCACCTGCACCTGCCGGGGCAACGACGCCCCGGTGAGCTCGGCCCCGAGGTCCTCGCGGCTGAGGGGGGCCTCGCTGACCGCGACGACGCGGGCGCCCCACTCGGCATCCGGCACACCGACGATCGCCACCTCGACCGGTCGACCGTGCAGTCGCGTCACGATCGCGCGGGCGGTCCGTTCCACGGCGGCCAGGTCGACGTTGACCCCGCCGCTGACCACCACGTCGTCGATTCGGCCCGTCACCACCACGCGGCCGTCGGCCTCGACGGTGCCGCGGTCCCCGGTTCGGAACCGGCCGTCCGCGGTGAGTGCGGCCGCAGTGAGGTCGGGACGGAGCCGGTAGCCGGCGAACAGCACCGGCCCACCGATCACGAGCCGTCCGTCCCGGTCGCGTTCCACCTGCACCCCGTCGAGCGGGAACGAGTCGTACACGCAGCCACCGCTGGTCTCCGACATCCCATAGGTGGTGCTGATCCGCAGTCCGGCGTCGCGGGCCCGATCCAGCACGGCGTCATCGGTCGCGGCGCCGCCGAGCAGGATCGTGTCGTACCGGGCGAGCCGGGCGGTGATGTCGGGCCGGTCCAGCGCACGCACCAGTTGGGTCGGGACCAGGGACAGGTACTGCGGGCGGACACGGTTGGCGCCGAGGTCCGGCAGGTCGTGCAGGTCGGGGGAAGCGTGGCGCAGGGTGGTGTCGGCGACGACCGTACGGGCGAGCACCATCAGTCCCGCGACGTAGTGGCCGGGCAACGCGAGCGTCCAGTCACCCGGACCGTCGAGCCGCGTGTGGGTGGCGACGGCGCCCGCGCGGATCGCGGACCGGGTCAGCAGCACGCCCTTGGGGACACCGGTGCTCCCGGATGTCGCCACCACCGCTGCCAGGTCGTCGACGTCGGCCGGATGCTCCGGGCGGACCATGGTCAGGATCGCGTCGGCGCCGTGCGGCGGCAGGGGAGCGATAGCGGGTCCGGAGTCGAGCGCACTGCGCAGCGCCGGGAGGACCTCACGCTCGTCGACGGGGCGGATCGGGCTCACCGGCCCAGCCTAGATGCCGCCAACCGGGGCAGCGGTCCGGTCCGGCACCGCGGCCCCGGTCGAGGACCGTAGGCCTGCGCGATCGGACCCCGGACCGGTACGCATGGTCCGGGCAGGAGTGGACGTTGCCGCCCGGGCCGCGATTGACTCGCCCGGGTTCATCCGGGTGAGCGTTGGTGGGGTCCGTACAGGTCGATGCGGGTGTTGCGCAGGGGTG
>Ga0079226_10002532_pt1 | contig 14122 bp, 12 predicted proteins | sample Poulit2014_FD_76345 | JGI IMG/M metagenome (GOLD analysis project Ga0079226, IMG submission 76345) | Agricultural soil microbial communities from Georgia to study Nitrogen management - Poultry litter 2014 | ecosystem: Environmental > Terrestrial > Soil > Agricultural land | place: USA: Georgia... | reverse complement strand
GTTCTTCCTCTTGTTCATCTACCTGTTCATTAAAGTCTTCAAAATAGGCGCCCGCACCAATATGTACGATACCTTTTTGTTCAGGATCTAATTGCGAAACGATGGATGGATATACTTCCATTTTATTAGCAAAATCTCTTATCGTCCCACTAACCATATAACCATCATTCATATAGACTGTAATTTTATGCTTATTATTTTCAGTTGGTTCCCAATGGACTTCGGAAACTAAGTTAAATAAACTTTTCGATAATTTATCAAATTCGTCTAAAATGCGCTCTAAATATTCATCTTCTGTGAAATTAACAAATAAAGGTGCCTCACCACTTGGGTTTTCATGAGGCAGACGCTCGCCGCTATTTAAGACAGGATAATACTTATCTTCAACGACGACGTAACCGATTAACTCAAATTCTTCGAGTGTAATATTTAACTCACGTGGCAAACTTCTCTTAACTTCAGCACGATGAATGACATTGCTTTGAACGAGTGAATTTCTTATCTTTTTTGGACTTGTTCCCCAAATATTATCACCTATTGATACTTTACTCTGTTCAATGACTTCCTCATCAGTTAATAAATCATTTCCTTTTATATTTATCTTTTTCACTTGACTAAGTGGCGACTGCAAATAAATAATAACAATAATTAACATGAGGAAAAGTGATAAATAAAATATGAGTCTACGATTTGCTTTCTTCCTTCGACGCTCTTTTAATTTAGGTATTCTATCCTCTATCGAAACAATCTTCTTTTTATTCATAAAAATGTTTCTCCCATTTACACTGTTAAAGTGAATAATAACAATAATTATAACATAACTAGTGACGTTTAACGATGATAAAAATAATGCACTAAAATTGAATAGTTTCAGGTTAATTTTTGTCCCGACATTACTATAACCAAAGAACGTATTTCTTAAACTGTTTAACCATCATTTTTTCCATCATTTATGTATTGTTTTTAATGTTTGAATGAATTCATTGCCACGTTCTTCAAATGTTCGATACTGATCCCAACTAGCACATGCAGGAGAAAGTAATATAACATCTCCTTTAGCTGATTGTTCAAAAGCCTTAATTGTAGCTTCTTTGACATTTTCGGCAAATATTATATGTTCTATATTTGCTTCATCACCCGCCGCTTTCAACTTCTCCTTCGTCTCACCGAATAAAACCATTGCTTTCACATGTTTAAGTGCAGGAATGATTTCTTTAAAATCATTGCCACGATCGAGACCACCCGCTAATAGTATCGTCGGTTGATTAAAGGCTGCTAAAGCTTTTTTTGTTGCAAGAATGTTCGTAGCTTTAGAATCATTGTAAAATAAGCGTTCATTTATTTCTTCAACAAATTGTAAGCGATGTTCAACACCACTAAATGTCATTAACACTCTTTTTATCACTTCATTTGATATGTCGTTCACTTTTGCACAACATATAGCAGCGAGAATATTTTCTAAATTATGGTCGCCAACGAGGCGAATATCTTTTCGTTCGATAACTTTTTCATCTTTATAAAAAACAGCGTCATCATTTACCCATCCGCCGTCAATATTTTTCTCTTTTATCGAGAACGGAATTTTTTGGCTAGTCGCTTGAGCAATATGTTCTCGTATATGACTATTATCTTTATTAAAAATAACTATATCATTATCATCTTGATTATTTAGCATATTGAACTTTGCTTCAATATAATTTTCCATCGTCCCATGATAATCAAGGTGAGCTTCATAAATATTAAGCAAAATTGCCACTTTAGGTTTAAATGTTCTCGTCCCTAAAAGTTGAAAAGAGGAGAGCTCGACAATCATCTGTTCATCATTAGTCATCTGACTAGCTACTTCTGTTGCAACAGTTCCTATATTACCCGCCAACTTTACCTTTTTATGTGCTTGCATAAACATGTCATAAATAAGTGTCGTCGTCGTTGTTTTTCCGTTAGAACCTGTAATCCCAATCATTCGATTCCCAATTAATAAGCTTGCTAATTCTATTTCAGTAATGATTGGAATATCTTGTTTTATTGCTTCTTTAATTAATACATTTTCATAAGGGATACCTGGATTTTTAACAATGATATCAATGTTATTTAATAAAGAAAGTGGATGAGATCCAAGGACAACTTGAGCACCCTTTGCCCTTAATTCTTGAACGTCCTTATCTTCTTCACTTGCACCTAAATCATTAACAATGACACGTTTATTATTTTTCATCAAAAAAGTCGCTGCTGCCATACCACTTTTTGCTAAACCTAATACGAGCACATTTTTATATGGAAAGTTTTTTAATTCATTCACGAAAGCACCACCCCTAAAGAAACTCCGATAACAGCAAATATGAGACCTACAAACCAAAATGTAATTACGACGCGCCATTCTGACCAACCGACTAGTTCATAATGGTGGTGAAGAGGACTCATCCGAAATACACGTTTACCAGTCGTTTTAAAAGAAATGACCTGAATAATAACAGATAATGTTTCAATGACAAAAACGCCACCGATAATAACGAGTAATATTTCTTGTTTTGATAATATAGCAACCCCAGCAATTGCCGCACCGAGTGCTAAGGACCCTGTATCTCCCATAAAAACTTTTGCCGGATGCGCGTTAAATACTAAAAAGCCTAACAGCGCTCCAACAGTCGCAAGTGAGAAGACAGTCAAGTCAATTTGCTCTACTTGCCATGCTGTTAAAATTGCAAACGCTCCGAATGCAATTGATGCAGTTCCTGCAAGTAAACCATCTAGGCCATCAGTTAAGTTCACGGCATTAGATGATCCGACAATCATAAATACGACTAACACGCCATAAAGAAGGCCAATATCAAACGTAAAGTTAGTTGCTGGTATAGAGACTGTCGTAGGAAAATCAAATAACAACAAAATAATATAAAAAATAATACCAATTAACAGTTGTGCAAATAATTTTTGCTTCGATGTTAATCCTTCATTCTTTTTTCGTAAAATGATAAGTACATCATCAAGGAATCCGATAAGCCCATATCCGAATAAAAGAAATAGTACGAGCCAAAACTGATAACTAATTGTCGTTGGGATGAACCACGTAGCAATAATTAAAGATGTTATGATGATACTTAAAATGATCATAACACCACCCATTGTCGGTGTCCCAGCTTTTTTCATATGTGACTGTGGGCCTTCTTCACGAATGCTCTGTCCGAATTTTAGTTTTCGTAAAAAAGGTATTAATATCGGAGAAATTAATACCGTTATAAAAAAAGATATAGCTAATGTTATTATTAGTGTATTCATAAAAACCATTGAGATTTTTCCTCCTTGCTCATATCAATTATTACTCATTTCTAAATGACTAATAATTGTTTCAAATGCCATGCCTCGTGATGCCTTAAACAGAACGAGAGTTTGTTCATTAATCTCTTTTTTAATCGCTTCAACAAGTGCCTCTTCTGATGAGAAGTGCTTTACAAATACTTCTGTATTGTTTGTCGACGCTTGATTACTTATGTATTTCGCTTGATCGCCATAAGTAAATAATATATTAATCGGTTTTAAAATAACGTCTGCGATTGAGCGGTGAAGTAATTCAGATTGATCACCGAGTTCAAAAACGTCACCTAAAACGATTATTTTTTTCTCATACTGTTTCATTTCCTTCACAACGTTTATCGTTGCTTTCATCGATGTTGGCGATGCATTATACGCATCATTAATAAGAACTGAATCATTAAGTCCTTCTAACATTTCAAAACGCATACCTGTTACCTTTAACGATTTAAAGCCTTTTTGAATACACTCATCCGATACATTTAACTGCTTTGCAATCGCATAACAATATGCTGCGTTATATGTATGGTGTCGTCCTAATAGTGGAATGACAAACGTCTTAATTTCTTCTTCGTCTTTTAGTTGGAAGCTCGTTTCATCCTCTTTTATATCGACGTGAGTTATTTGAATGTCATTCGTTTCCTCTACCCCACAACTTATAACATTTGACTGATTAATCATGTCTTTTAATAAACGTTCATCACCGTCAACAATTAGTTTACCTTCAGCTTTTAACCCTTCAGAAATTTCTAACTTTGCTCGTTTAATACCTTCACGAGAACCTAAATATTCTATATGTGACTCACCAATGTTTGTAATAATTGCATAATCTGGCTGAGCAATGTGTGATAATCGTTCAATTTCTTTAAAGTCATTCATTCCCATTTCTAAAACTAACATGTCTACATCATTTGACATGCTAAGTATCGTTAATGGCATACCTATATGATTGTTATAGTTACCTTTTGTTGCATGTGTTACATATTTTTCCTTTAAAACTGTATACATTAAATCTTTTGTTGTCGTTTTACCATTTGAACCTGTTATCCCGATAACTGTAGGATTCACTTTATTTCGATAAGCTTTTGCTAGTTCTTGTAGCGCTTCTAACGTATCATCGACTAAAAAAAATACCGCATCATCATATGTAATTTCAGGTAATTGCCGGTTCTTTTGCCATAAAATAGCTCGAGCTCCATTGTCAATTGCTTGATTGACAAAATCATGAGCGTCAAAATTGTCACCAACAATAGGAATAAACAAGCAATTGGTCGCTTCCTCGCGACTATCAGTGATTACTCGTTCTATAATCATTTCTTCATCTAAAATTCCTACAGTCTCATTAAATATGGACTTTAGCCATCCTAATTTAAATAACATTATCTGTTCTCCTTATTAATCATTGCTTCTTTAGCTATTTCGCGGTCATCAAAATCAATTCGTTCACCGTTAATCTCCTGGTACGTCTCATGACCTTTTCCAGCAATTAATATAATGTCACCGGATGTTGCTCGATTAACCGCTGCTTCTATTGCTAATTTACGGTCAACTATAACTTCATAATTTTCTGTCTGTAAATTTTTCGTCATATCAGATAATATCATTTCAGGATTTTCAGTTCTCGGATTATCAGACGTTAAAATAGCGTAATCTGCCAATTTTGTCGCTGCTTCTGCCATTAAAGGTCGCTTCGTCTTATCACGGTCGCCACCACAACCAACGACTACATAAACGTCATTCTCTACAAACTCATTTACTGTTTTTAATACGTTTTCTAGTGAATCAGGTGTGTGTGCATAGTCAACAATCGTTGCATAATCTGTATCGACATTTACTTTCTCAAAGCGTCCGTCAACACCAGCTATATTTTCTAATGATCGTTTAATCGTTGCTAAATCGATTGAAGAAGCATACGCTACAGCACTAGCTGCAAGCATATTATAAACATTAAACAAGCCGATTAAAGGGCTGTTCACTTCAATCGTTCCTTGCGGTGTATGCAAACGAAAGCTCGTAGCGTTCATCGTAATTTTTATATCAGTCGCACGGATGTCGGCATCTTTTTCAATCCCATAAGTTAAAACTGGTTGAGCTGAATGATTTATCAGCTTTTCCCCATATTTATCGTCAATGTTTATAATTGAAAATTTTGGCTTATCTTGATTGAATGTATTTCCTAATTGCGAAAACAAAAGTGACTTCGCATAGAAATATTCGTCCATATTCGTATGAAAATCGAGGTGATCCTGCGATAAATTAGTGAATAAAGCAATATCAAAATTTGCTCCGTGCACTCTTCCTAATTGAAGCGCATGAGAAGAAACTTCCATAATAGCTGTGTCTACGTGAGCATCTCTCATTCGTTGAAATGTTCGTTGTAACGTTAGAGCATCAGGTGTTGTGTTTTTAACTGGAAAACTATCATCACCAATTTTCACTTGAATCGTTCCAATAACACCTGTTTTTTTATTAAATTCTTGGTAAATCTTTTCTAATATGTATGTAATCGTCGTTTTTCCATTCGTCCCAGTAATGCCAATAAGTTGCAAGTCGTCTGTCGGATAACGATAAAAGTGAGTAGCTAACATCGGTAATACACGGCTCGTATCTAACACTTTAATAACTGGCACATCTACATTTACCGGTTCTTCCGCAACAATTGCAACAGCACCTTTTCTGACGGCTTCTTCTGCAAATGTATGTCCATCAACTGTATGTCCTCTGATACAAATAAACACGTCGCCTTCTTCTACCAGACGATGGTCAATTTGTAATGTTCGAACTGTTATATCATCAATATTTTTATCCTTTTCATAAAAGGGTATGATTGAAAGTAATTGTAATAAATCCATTAGACACATCCTATTCTATAAACCCACATTTTTAACGTAAATAGACACGTTTAGTCGTGTGTAAAAGTATCTCTCCTATTATAACAAACTTCAAATAAGTAAACGATAATTTCAGAGTAAAAGTAACAGTTTCTTAATAAACAGACAAAAAGCGCCATTTCAACGCTCCATTAAATCGTTGATAATAACGCTTCTGTTCATTATTGTTCTTCATTCTCTACTTGTTGATCACTTGATTGATTTTCCGGATTTTCTTCGTCTTGTTGTTCTTGTTCCTCTTGCTGCTCCTGTTCTTCTTGTTCATCTGCTGATTCATCATCTGTCTCATCAACTTCTTCAGATGATAGGTCTTCCTTTGATAACGGTGCAAACTCAACACCTAAATATGCACCTTTTTTCAGAGGCTTACCTGCTTCAATACTTTGTTTTATAACAAAACCATTTCCTATCGGTTCAAATTGCAGTTCTAGCATTTTAGCGAGGCCATAAACATCTCTTAGTGACCAGCCAGTCATATCGGGCATTTTCGGTTTATCCGTTAATAGTAAAATACGTTCATTTAGCAAGATGCTGTCACCAGCTTTCACACTTGCTTGTTCTAACTTTTCGCCGCTCCCTATTGTTAACACTTGAAACCCTTTTTCTTCTAATTGTTTCTTAACTGATTTAACGTCTCCTTTTAATTCTGGCACTTTCGCTGAGTAAGTTTCCTTCTCATCTTCCTTATCAGGTGTAACATTTAAATAGTGTAAACTATTTTCCATCACTTTATTAAAAATAAATGAAACAGGATCTGCACCCACTTCGTTATCAGCTAATTTTGGCTGTGAAACTGCGACATACATGATAAGTTCTGGATCATCTTTAGGTGCCATACCTAAAAATGAAAAAATGTTATTATTTTTACCTGTTAAATAAGCTGTCGTCCCATCCGGATTAGGTATTTGCGCTGTTCCTGTTTTACCTATGACCGAGTAACTATTTAAATTATATGCACTACCTGTTCCATTTTCACTCGTTACGACATCATTCATTAGTTCGAGTACTTTCTCAGCCGCTTCTTCTGAAACTGGTTGTCCTACGACTTCTTTCTCATTCTCTTCAAGAACTTTACCATCCTTTGGATCGACGATTCTTTTTATGACAAATGGCTTTAGCATTTCTCCGCCATTGGCAATAGCTGTAGCAGCCTTCATCTGTTGAATAGGAGTAACTGTACTACCTTGTCCGAAAGAAGTCGTCAATTTCTCCGCCGGCCAATCATACAGTATTCTCCCTCCGACTTCCCCAGGTAAATCAATGCCTGTTTCTTTATCAAATTCAAACGCTTTTAAGTAATCAAGAAATTCATCTGGACCAATTTTCTCCCATACGAGCTTTGATGCTGCAACGTTTGAGGATCGAGCAAACCCTTCATCATATGAAATCTTCCCCCAGCCTTGTCCTTGATTATGGTCATTAACTGCACTAACTCTTTCATTAATTTTATAACGACCTGATTGGAATTGTTCATCACCATTATAGACTCCAGCATCAATGGCAGAAGCCCACGTAAACATTTTCACTGTAGACCCTGGTTCAAATGGTGTTGAAATGCTGTCATTATACCAATTCTTAACATCTATTGGATCGTTCGGGTTATAACTCGGACGGTTACTCATTGCGACAATTTCACCTGTCTTAGCATTCATGACTGTCGCAGTAATTTTGGATGGTTCATATTTTTCTTCAACTTCAGACATGACATCTTCTAACAACACTTGAACCTTCTGATCAATTGTTAAATAGATGTCATTCCCATCAACAGGGCTTTTAACAACTTCTTTTGGATCGAGTAATTTTTTATTGTACCGATCTCTTTGGTAAGAAACAAAACCATCTTCACCACGTAAAATATCATCTTTTACTTTTTCTATACCAGTTACGCCCTTAATTGATTGATCACTATCTTCGTCATCATCCTTATTATTTTGAGTGGCAAATCCGATAATATGCGACGCAAAAATATCATTCGGATAATAACGAATAGACTCCTTCTCAAAATTAATTCCTGGTAAATCTAACGCTTCAATTTCCTCTTTTTGTTGTTGATTCAGCTCTTTCGTTTGTGAACCAAATTCAACTTGGAATAATTCCTTTTCTTTTGCTTCCGTCAGTTTTTCAGCAAAATAATTAGCCTCAACATCGAGGACAGAAGAAAGTTTTTTTGCCGCTTCTTCTATATCAACAACATGTTGGGGCTCATCATCTTTAATCGTATATGATTCATCAACAACCGCATATAATTTATATGATGGCCGATCATAAGCAAGTACCATACCATTACTATCTAAAATCTTTCCTCGTTCAGATTTCAAATGGTACGTGGACTCGCGCTTATCTTTTGCCCAATCTTGTAACGAAACATTATTTATTTTCCCTGTCGCTTGAATATAAATAAATCGTCCCGAAATGATTAAAAAAGCAACTATAAAAGCGAGCATTAAAAATTTTGCCATCACATGAGTCGTAAAGTTCTTTTTCATAAAACGTCCACCTTACATTAGTTACTATTTAGTGCTTTTGCGTGTTTGATTTCACCATCTTCTATTTTTAAACCGTGTTCTTTAGCAATTTGCGTTATTCGCTCCGGCTTACTTAATTCTTTTATTTCGAATTCTAATCCTTCATTTACAACAATCTGTTGCTCAATTTCAGCCTCGATTGTTTGTACGTCGCGATTAACCGTGTCAGTCGATGATGAGTATGAAACGATATAATACCCTGCAATGAGCACAACGAAACATATCATCGAATATAATAGCTTTTCGCCTTTCGTAATCCAACTTTTTTGAACTTTTACCTTTACTTGTTTCTCTCTCGCGTCATATGTATGATTCGAATGTTGTTCACTATATGATTGTTGCCACTTTCTTGCGTTGTTCGTATTCATCATCTTCTCCACCTTTCTTCATGCGCAAATGATTGATCCCATTCTGATATTTTTTCTACGGCACGTAATTTTGCTGATCGTGCACGTAAATTATGAGTAAGTTCATCTTCACTCGGAATAACCGGCTTTCTCGTAATTACTTTAAATGGTGCCAATTCTTCCTCGGGTAAAATCGGTAAGTTTTTTGGTAATTGCTTCGGTGTACTCCACTGCTTAAACGCCTGTTTGCATAAACGATCTTCTAATGAATGAAACGTAATGACGACAACTCTTCCCTTATGACTAACTACTTTTGCTGCGTCATGTAGTGCATCGTTAAAAGCACCTAATTCATCATTAACTGCAATTCGAAGCGCCTGGAAAATTCGCTTAGCAGGATGACCGCCTTTTCTTCGTGCTGGAGCTGGGATGGCGTCTTTTATAATATCAACGAGTTGTTCCGTCGTTTCAATAACTTCTTTCTCCCGCTCTGCTTCTATTTTTCTTGCTATTTGCTTTGAAAATTTCTCTTCACCGTATTTAAAAAAGATAGATACGAGATCGTTATATGACCATTCGTTAACGATTTCCTTTGCGTGTAATGATTGTTCTTGATTCATTCTCATATCAAGAATGGCATTTTTATTGTAGCTAAAACCTCTTTCACCTTTATCGAGTTGCGGTGAGGATACGCCTAAATCAAAAAGAATACCATCGACTTGAGTTATTTTATGTTCAGCTAACTTACTTGCAAGCTGTCTGAAATTTGCATGTATAAACGTTATTTTATCTTCATAAATTGCTAGTCTCTTTTTGGCTGCATTTAGTGCTTGAATGTCTTGGTCAAAAGCGATGAGCCTTCCACCTTCTTCTAACATAGAGGCAATAGATTCTGAATGACCTCCGCCCCCCACTGTACAATCGACATACGTTCCCGACGGATTAATATGTAAGCCTTCGATAGCTTCTTCCTTTAATACTGTCTTATGTACAAACATTGCAACACCTTCCAGCTTCTACTTTAAAACATTAAATATCAAAATCTAATAAATTTTCAGCGATGTCACTAAACGATTCTTCTGATGACGTGAAGTAATCTTCCCATACATCACTTGCCCAGAACTCAATGCGATCAGAAACACCAATAACGACACATTCTTTTAATAAAGATGCATATTTCCTTAAAGGTTGAGGGATATTAATTCTTCCTTGTTTATCGATATCACACTCAACAGCACCTGAAAAGAAAAAACGTGTAAACGCTCGAGCATCTTTCTTAGTTAGTGGGAGTTTTTTAAGTTTTAATTCAAGTGCTTTCCACTCTTCCATTGGATATGCGAAAAGACACGTATCAAGTCCACGGGTAATAACAAATGAATCGCCTAATTGCTCGCGAAATTTTGCAGGTACGATAATTCGCCCTTTAGTGTCAATATTATGTTGAAATTCACCCATGAACATAATAATTCCCCACTTTCATAAAACCATCTTACCACAATGCCCCACTTTCCTCCACACTATTTTTAAAAATGGGTAAAATATCATACAAAACAAAAAAACTATTTAAAATACAACGAATGAAAAGCCATCGATTAACAATTGTTATCATTGATAAATCAATACTTTTGTAATCATTCGATATATAATAAATAGTTTTATAATAAAGTGGTGGATAGTGGTTAGTTTTATAAATAAATTAAATAGTGATTCTGTTCATAATCAAAAGACTCATTTGTAAGCTCTTCTAACCACGTGACACTATACTCATTTATCCATGGTAGAATATTCCACACTCTCTCTTGCAATTGATTGAATGGTTTTAATTCGTTTGAAACGTGTTCATATTCAAGTAAACCATCTTTATACGTTTTCTCCATTTCTTTTGTCAGACGATTTTCCAAATGTTCAACATGCTGAAGTAAATACATTAAATTCTTTTCGGCAACTCCTACAACATCATCGCCAAACTTTTTAGCTACTTCACTAAGTGGCTCATGTAACTCTGAAATAGATTGCTTTAATTCTTCTGATAAAACATCAATTGGTGCAAATTCGTGAGAAGCTAGCCAATTCATTTTTTGACGATGAACCCCTTTATTAATGACGTCGTCTATATTTAATTCTTTCTTCTCTAGCACCTTCTGTACCGACCGACTAACATACGTTATCGATAGTCTTGGTAAAATAGGTGGCATCTTTAGATTTAGCGTTTCAAAAGCTTCTTTAAGGACAGACCAATAAGCTATTTCACCGTCCCCTGCTAAGAAAGCTAATGTCGGGAATATTTTTTCTTGCATAAGTGGTCGCGTAACGACGTTATTACTTAAACGTTCAGGCTCATTCGTAGCAATTTCCAGTAATTCGTCAGTCGTTAGTTTAACCTCTTCATTTTTGCCGACCCAATAACCAGCAGCGTCTCTTTCAAGAAGCACTCGCTCTTTCTCATGCATCAAAAATAGGTTTCCATCATTTTCTGCCACGTCAAGCGCAATATGATAGCCACTTTGCCGCATATGTTGTAATGATTGATACACAGTTTTAGCAATCGCTTCCTGATTATTAATCATTTCTACAAAGTGTTCGTTTTCTAATTGTCTCGTTGAATCATCCCCGGAATCAATTAAAACTAATCCAGATGTCGGAAACAGTTTATAGATTATTTTTGCAAACAAATCAACATAAGTAGCTGATTGCTCGATTGAAGCAGTTATCTCTTCATATATTTTCTTCGTATAAGGACTCTCTCTAAACGATAAAAAATATTCATCCAACCATGCTTTCACATGCGACTTTTCCATTGATATGTGTGATATTGCTTCTCTCTCAGCAACGTACTGTTTTAATTTATGTTGCTTTAATCGATTAGCTTTATTCATATATACATGGTTAATCTCATCATAATCATGATCCTCACCAGCTATCCAGAAAACAGGAATAACAGGAACATTTAACGTTGCTTCCTGCTCCCGCGCAAATTGAATAATTGAGATAATTTTATTAATTGTATAAAGTGGCCCTGTTGCAATTCCTGCTTGTTGACCACCAATAACGACAACAGACTGTTTGTCTTTTAAACGGTCAATATTATTAATTGATTGCTCTCCAGCATCCCAACGTTTATTTTGTTTATGTAAGACTTCTACAAGCGCTTCTCTTGCAAACGACTGCTCATTTAAGTCATTTAATCGCTTTTCATAATCATTAAATGGTGAATAGTTAAAGTGCGTCATCATCTGTTCATCTTCATGACGATAATCTTTTATTAAGTTGTTTTTAGTTTCTAACATTAACGATTTTATACGCATCAAAAATGCTCCTTTTATTTATATATCCAATCGTATTGTACAGAAGTCGCGACTATTTTTCATGTAATCTGTTTATGTTAAACGATATGCATAAAAATACCGACAATGACGAGCAATGAATACGATGAAAAAAATAACAAAAAGCAAAACCTCCACAGCAACTTAATTGCTAAGGCAATAGAAACTTCAGTATTTTCTTTCCATTGATAATAAATAATTATCGAAAGTGTGATAAGCATAAATAACAATATGTAACTAACAATTGTTTGTTGAAATAATAAATGGACAATTGTCACGACTGATAGAATGTACAACATCGTCGTCCAATTAATCGCAAAGTGTAATGATCTTAACGATTGTTTATAAATCATTAAATGTAAATAATATAACAAATACGTTAATATAAACGGTAACGTAATGATTATAGATAATGTATAAATGATGGCATGTTTCATCAGTCGGCCCTTTCATTGACGAAATTATATTATGTCTATATTAACAGATGCTATTTATCATTTGAAAGCAATGTTTATTATTTAATTTAAATAAAAAAGCAAACCACATAAGTGATTTGCTTTTCTCGTTTATTATTGTTCGACGACTTCTTTTCCGTCGTAATGTCCACATGACTTACATACGTAATGTGATTTTGTTAATTCACCACAGTTTTCACACTCAATCATATTAGCTGCTGTAATTTTTTGATGAGTACGACGTTGTCTTTTTACTTTTTTTGAAGTTCTTCTTTTTGGTACTGCCATGTTCGTACACCTCCTTCAAATATGTCTAATCATTATTATGAATTTCTGTTTACTCATGTATTCATCTATTATTCGTCTTTCGAAGGTTGATTTAATAGTTGCTCTAACTTTTTTAAGCGAGGATCTATCGTCTCTTCATTAGATGCCTCATCTTGTTCATCGTCGGTCGTAAGTTCCCAACCGTCTCCTTCTACTAAAGCATTTTTCAAAACATCTTCATCCGAATACACTCGAAACGGAATTGCTAATAAAACACTTTCAACGACACAAGGCCTCAAGTCTATCACATCACCTTGAATCATATGAACTTCTTCTTCAATTTGTTCATCAGTTAAATGTCCTGCTCCTGTGAATACCTCGATTTCTTTCGTTTCAAAAGGATAGATGACATCTTCCAGCGTTCTCGCGCACGGTAAAACCATTTGTCCTGTAACAGTAAATGAAAATATAAACTCATCACCATCTATGATACAGTTACCGTCAACATCGACTAACTCTATTGACTGCACTTCACTATTTCTCTCTTTTATTTCAGAAATATCTAATGTTCTTGAAAACTCATATGGCTTATTGTGCGCATATTTTTTAATTTCATTTAATAAAAATTTCATTTAAATCACCTCAAGGCAACAAGAGTTATTTTAAAAGAAAAAACTACTTTTGTCAACCAATTTTTCTTTACATTAATTTATAGAGCACAATATTAATCTACGGTCGTAACTACGAAAAAACATTGGTATAATAAGGGATACATTTATTATACACTATAGGGGATGTTTATGTGAAAGCATGTGGATTAATTGTTGAATACAACCCATTACACAATGGGCACATATACCATATTAATCGCGCGAGAGAAGTTTCAGGCGCTGAGTGCATCATCGCTATTATGAGTGGTTCGTTTTTACAACGCGGGGAACCGGCGATTATTGATAAGTTCCACCGGACAAGAGCAGCTTTGCAAAATGGGGTTGACATCGTTGT
>Ga0079226_10002531_pt1 | contig 14124 bp, 13 predicted proteins | sample Poulit2014_FD_76345 | JGI IMG/M metagenome (GOLD analysis project Ga0079226, IMG submission 76345) | Agricultural soil microbial communities from Georgia to study Nitrogen management - Poultry litter 2014 | ecosystem: Environmental > Terrestrial > Soil > Agricultural land | place: USA: Georgia... | reverse complement strand
GCGATGATGTCGCGCTGCACCTCGTTGGTGCCGCCGCCGAAGGTCAGGATCAGCGCCGAACGCTGGAGCCGTTCGATCCGGCCGCGCAGCAGCGCACCAGGGGAGTCCTGCCGCTGGGTGGCCACCGGCCCGAGGACCTCCATCAGCTGCCGGTAGGCCTCGGTGGCGAACTCGGTGCCGTAGACCTTGCAGGCCGAGGCGTCGGCCGGCCGCGGGGCGTGCTCGGCCTGCCAGGAGATCTCCCAGTTCATCAGCTTGAGGAAGTCCACCCCGGCCTGCACGCGGGCCAGAGCGATCTGCACCCACTCCTGGTCGATCACCCGGGTGCCGTCGGCCCGCCGGGTGGCCCTGGCCCACTCGGTCACCGCCTCGAGCGCGCCCTGGATCGGGGCGGCCGAGGTCAGCGCGACCCGCTCGTGGTTGAGCTGATTGGTCATCAGCTTCCAGCCCTCGTTGACCGCGCCCACGCGCGCCGAGTCCGGCACCCGCACGTCCTGGTAGTAGGTGGCCGAGGTGTCGGGGCCGGCCATGGTGTGCACCGGGGTCCAGGAGAAGCCCTCGGCGGTGGTGGGCACGACCAGCATCGAGATGCCGCGGTGCTTCTTGGCCTCGGGATCGGTGCGCGCGGCCAGCCAGACGTAGTCGGCGTAGGCGATCAGCGAGGTCCACATCTTCTGCCCGTTGACGATCCAGTCCTCGCCGTCGCGCACCGCCGAGGTGCGCAGCGAGGCCAGGTCGGTGCCGGACTCCGGCTCGGAGTAGCCGATGGCGAAGTGGATCTCGCCGGCCGCGATCTTCGGCAGGAAGAACGCCTTCTGCTCCTCGGTGCCGAAGTGCATGATCGTCGGCGCGACCGAGTTGATGGTCAGGAACGGCACCGGGGCGCCGGCGATGGCCGCCTCGTCGGTGAAGATCAGCTGGTCGATGCTCGACCGGTTCTGTCCGCCGAACTCCTCCGGCCACCCCAGCGCGAGCCAGCCGTCGCGGCCCATCTCGCGCACCACCTCCCGATACACGTCGCCCTCGCCGTACTCGCCGGACTGCACGGCCAGTGCTTCACGGCGCTCGGGGGTGATCAGCCGGGCGAAGTACTCGCGCAGTTCCGCGCGCAGTGCCTCCTGCTCCGGGGTGTAGGAGATCTGCATCGGTGCCTCCGGTCGGTGGAACGGTCGCACGCGACACATCGCTGTGTCACGGCTCACCCTGGATGATTGCATACTGGTGGAACACGTTCTAATGTGTGTCTGTCCAAGAGTGTCCGGGTCGACGGGTGCCGGCGGCGTCCGCGGTCGGCGAAGGGAGTGGCGAGAAATGAAGGTCGAAGTCGATCTCAACCTGTGTGAGGCCAACGCGATCTGCGTCGGGCTAGCCCCGAAGGTCTTCGAGCTCGACGACGACGACGTGCTGCACGTCATCGTCGACGAGGTGCCCGAGGGGCTGGAGAAGCGCACGCGTATGGCCATCGACCGCTGCCCGAAGGCTGCGCTGCGGGAGGTCTGAAGTCTTTCGCGCAGCGTCGGCGTCGGCTCGCGCGAGTCGGCGCCGACGTGTGTGTGCGCCGGCCGGGGTTGTGTCCGTGCCGACCGCCCGGAGGATTCTGTGATCTGGGCGACTGTGTATTAGATTCGTTTCATTCGCGTCGAAGGGTTCCTGGTGGTCGAGACCCGAAGCGGGGCCGCACCGGCTAGTGTGGCGGCGGTCATAGACATACGTCTTGGAGCGTCGAGGTCTCACCCGAGCATCGGTTCGGGGCCGAAGAACGCCAGCGACAGGGAAGGAGGGTGGGTGAAGAACGTTATCGAGGCGCCGGTCAAAGGCATCGGCGGTTTCTTCGCGATGACGCTGGACGCCTTCCGCTACACGTTCTCCCGACCCGTCCAATGGCGGGAATTCGTGGAGCAGTCCTGGTTCATCGCACGTGTGTCGATGATCCCCACCGTCCTGGTCGCGGTGCCGTTCACCGTGCTGGTCAGCTTCACCCTCAACATCCTGCTGCGCGAGATCGGCGCCTCGGACCTGTCCGGTGCGGGCGCGGCCTTCGGCACCGTCAGCCAGGTCGGCCCGATGGTCACGGTGCTGATCGTCGCCGGCGCCGGCGCGACCGCCATCTGCGCGGACCTGGGGGCCCGGACCATCCGCGAGGAGATCGCGGCCATGGAGGTCCTGGGCATCGACCCGGTCAAACGGCTGGTCATCCCGCGGATGTGGGCCTCGATGCTGGTGGCCATGCTGCTCAACGCCATGGTCACCACAATCGGCATCTTCGGCGGCTTCGTCTTCTCGGTCTTCCTGCAGGACGTCAACCCGGGCGCCTTCGTCAACGGCATCCCGCTGCTGACCGGACTGGACGAGCTGATCATCTCCGAGGTCAAGGCCGGCGCCTTCGGGCTGATCGCCGGACTGGTCGCCTGCTACCGCGGGCTGACCGTCAAGGGCGGGCCGAAGTCGGTGGGCGATGCGGTCAACGAGACCGTGGTGTTCGCGTTCATGGCGCTGTTCGTCGTCAACGTCATCATCACCGCGGTCGGCGTGAAGGTCGCGGGGTAGGGTCATGGCAGTGATCACCAGCAGGTTCCCGCGGATGCGCCGCCGGGTCGGGCGGATGTCCGACTCGATCGACGATCTGGGTCGGCAGGCCAACTTCTACTACCGGGCGCTGGCGTACATCCCGTTCGCCGTGCGCAGCTACAAGAAGGAGACCCTCCGGCTGATCGCCGAGATCTCCATGGGCACCGGTGCGCTCGCCGTCATCGGCGGCACCGTGGTCATCGTGGGCTTCCTGACCCTGATGGCCGGCGGCACCATCGCCGTGCAGGGCTACAGCTCGCTGGGCAACATCGGCATCGAGGCGCTGACCGGTTTCTTCGCCGCGTTCATCAACGTGCGCATCGCGGCCCCGGTCATCGCCGGCATCGGCCTGGCGGCGACCATCGGCGCCGGCTCGACCGCGCAGCTCGGCGCGATGCGGGTGTCCGAGGAGATCGACGCGCTCGAGGCGATGGCCATCTCCTCGGTGCCGTACCTGGTCTCCACCCGCGTGCTGGCCGGCATGGTCTCGGTGATCCCGCTGTACTCGCTGGCGGTGATCGCCTCGTTCCTGGCCAGCCGCTTCGCCACCGTGGTCATCTACGGTCAATCGCCGGGCATCTACGATCATTACTTCTCGACCTTCCTGCAACCGGTGGACATCCTCTGGTCGTTCCTGCAGGCGATCGCGATGGCGATGGTGGTCATGCTGGTGCACACCTACTACGGCTACAACGCCTCGGGCGGTCCGGCCGGGGTGGGCGTGGCCGTGGGCAACGCGGTGCGCACCTCGCTGATCGCGGTGGTGTCGGTGACGCTGCTGCTGTCGCTGGCGATCTACGGCACCTCCGGCAACTTCAACCTGTCGGGATAGGGGGGAAACGACGATGAGCGCCGATTTCGGCAAGCAACCGAACCTGCGGCTGTCCGCCCTGATCCTGGTGTTGATCATCGGCGGGCTGATCGCGGTTACGCTCAGTGCGTTCTTCGGCGGGTTCTCCTTCCCGAAGAAGATCACCCTGGTCACCGATCGGGCCGGTCTGGTGATGGAGCCCAAGGCCAAGGTCAAGATGCGTGGGGTCCAGGTGGGCACCGTGCGCACGATCAAGCAGCGCGGCGACCACGCCGTGCTCGAGCTCGACATCGACCGCGGCGAGATGAAGCACATCCCGGCCGATGTGCAGGCCGACATCCAGTCCTCCACCGTGTTCGGCGCCAAGTACGTCGACCTCGACGTGCCGGCCGGCACCCCGGCCGACGCGCCGATCCAGGCGATCAAGGCCGGCGCCGAGATCACCTCCGACAAGGTCACCGTCGAGTTCAACACCCTGTACGAGAAGCTCGACGAGGTGCTCAACGTCGTCCAGCCGGAGAAGATCAACGCCGCCCTCGGCGCGGTCTCCACCGCACTGGAGGGGCAGGGCACCGAGATGGGCGAGGTGCTCGCCGGCGGCGGCGCATACCTGCGCGAGGTCAACCAGGTGCTGCCGGAGTTCCAGCACGACCTGCAGCAGCTGGCCTCGGTCTCGGGCACCTACGCCGATGTGAGCCCGGATCTGATGCGGCTGTTGGCCAACGCCACCGGCGTCGGCGAGACCGTCGTCGACTCCCAGGACGATCTGCGGGACACGCTGCGCGCGGGCATCCAGACCGGCCAGTCCGGCTACGACGCCACCGCCCCGGCCTCCGACGATTTCATCGACGCCATCGGCACGCTCGCCCCGACGATCGCACTGACCGACGAGTACTCCGAGGTGCTCACCTGCTTCATCGTCGGTGTGTCCAACGCCAAGGAGTCCGGTGAGGCGGCCTTCGGCGGCGGCCAGCCGGGACTGAACCTGTCCTCGACCTTCCTGCCGGGTGCACCGGCGTACAGCTACCCGGAGAACCTGCCGAAGGTCAACGCCAAGAACGCGCCCAACTGCTACGGCCTGCCCTGGCGGGACGAGAGCACCTGGGCCCCGTACGTGGTCACCGACTCGGGTGTGAACCCGTCCTTCACCGGGGAGATGCGCATGACCGACACCTCGCTGTGGGCCTTCCTGATCGGCCCGCCCCCGCCCGGATTCTCGTGGTGATGTGAGATGAAGAAGACTTCCTTCGCGCTGACCTCGGTCAAGCTGCTGGTGTTCACGGTCGTGATGGCCCTGATCTTCGCCGGCCTGGTCGTGGTGTTCAGCCAGTACCGCACCGGATCGACCGAGGACTACAAGGCGGTGTTCACCGACGCCTCCGGCCTGGAGACCGGCGACAAGGTGCGCATCGCAGGGGTCGTGGTCGGCGCCGTCGACGAGGTGAAGATCACCGACGACTCGCTCGCCCAGGTCAAGTTCAACGTCGACGACGACCAGACGCTGCGGCACAACACGCACGTCAACGTGCGCTACGAGGACCTGGTCGGCAACCGCTTCCTCGAGATCGTCGAGGGGGAGGGGGAGACGACCCCGATCGAACCGGGTGATCTGATCCCCGTCGATCGCACCGAGCCGGCCCTGGACCTGGACATCCTGCTCGGCGGGTTCAAGCCGCTGTTCCGCAACCTCGACCCCGACGAGGTCAACGTTCTCGCGGCCTCGCTGCTCGACAGCTTCCAGGGCCAGAGTCAGACCCTGGTCTCGCTGCTGAGCTCGTCGAGCTCGTTCGCCACCACGATCGCCGACCGTGACGCGCTGGTCGGCGAGGTGATCGACAACCTCAACGCCGTGCTGGCCACGATGGACGATCACCGCGACGAGTTCTCGTCGATCGTTGACAACGTGGAGAAGGTCGTCGAGGAGCTCGGCGGCAACAGCGTGGCCGTGGTCGACGCGATCGGCAGCCTCGACGGTGCGGCCGGCGAGATGGCCGGTCTGCTCACCGAGAAGCGCGGCGAACTGCACAAGGACATGGTCGAGCTCGACCGGCTCTCCGAACTGTTGGACGAGGAGGAGACCAGCGAACGCCTCGAGTGGGTGATGGAGAACATGCCGCCGGTGTTCGCCCAGCTGGTGCGCGTGGGCACCTACGGCGCGTTCTTCAACTTCTACATCTGCGGACTGGTCTTCAAGCTCGACGGCCCCGGTGGCAACCCCATCCGGATCCCGTTCCAGGATCAGCGAGACGGAAGGTGTGCGCCGGTCGATGCTTACTAGAATCCGCTCGATCCCGCGTTTCCGGGACATGAACCCGCTGCCGATCGCGATAGTGGGCATCGTGCTCACCGCGCTGGTGGTGTTGGTGGCGCTGCAGTACGACAAGGTGCCGGTGATCAACCAGCAGCAGACCTATAAGGCCCAGGTCTCCGATGCCGCCGGGCTGCGCGTGGGCGACGACGTCCGCGTGGCCGGCCTGGAGGTCGGCAAGGTCGAGAAGATCGGTCTGGAAGACGATCACGTGCTGGTGACCTTCACGGTGAAGAAGTCGGTGCACGTCGGCGACAAGACCGGTGCCGACATCAAGACCGAGTCGCTGCTGGGCAAGCGCGGACTGACCGTGCGTCCGGCCGGGGAACGCGACCTGGGTAAGAACGGGGTCATCCCGCTCAGCCGCACCACCACCCCGTATGCGCTCACCGACGCCCTCGACGACATCGGGGGCAAACTCGAGGAGACCGAGACCGAGGTGCTCGGCGATGCCATCGGCGCCTTCGCGGGGGCCCTGGAGGAGACGCCGCCGGAGCTGGCCGAGACCCTCGACGCGGTCTCGCGGCTGTCGGAGACGATCAGTTCGCGCGACACCGAGTTGCGCGATCTGCTCACGAACGCCGACTCGATCACCGGTGTGCTCGCCGAACGCAGCGACCAGCTCAACCAGCTGGTGCTCGACTCCGATGCGCTGTTCGCGCAGCTGGACGAACGTCGCCAGATGCTCGGCGACCTGATCGTCAACATCGGCGCGGTGTCCACGGCGCTGACCGACTTCATCCGCGACAACGACACCGAGTTCGGCAACTCGCTCGACCAGCTCGACGGGGTGCTCGACATCCTGATCCGCAACCAGGAGAACATCCAACTCGCCCTGGACGGGGTGTCGCGCTACATGTACGCGCTCGGCGACTCGGTGAGTAACGGCCCGTACTTCACGGCCTACATCCAGAACTTCCTGAACCTGTCGCCGCTGTTCAACACCTCCGACGTCATCACCTCGGTGCTGGACTACCTGGCTGCGAACACCGAGCCCGGCACCGGGTTCGAGCGGATCGTGGCCGGCGCCCCGGCCATGCCCGATCTGGACGATCCGGACGGCCCGCTGGCCGGGATGCTCGACGACCCGGCCGCCGGCATCGAAGGGCTGCTCGGCCTCGATTCGGGCGCCGACGGACAAGGCGGTGAGAACTGATGCGTCAGTCCAAACTCCTGCGCGGCGGATTGGCCGCCGTGCTCGCGGTGATGCTGATCGTCGCCGGTTTCCAGGCCTGGCCCGGGACCAACGGCTACACGGTTAAGGGGCAGTTCACCAGCGCCGTCGGCATCTACGAGGGCGATGAGGTCGCGGTGCTCGGCGTGCCGGTCGGCCGCATCACCTCCATCGAACCGCAGGGCACCTTCACCACGGTGTCGATGCGGATCGACGAGGGCGTGGAGATCCCGGCCGAAGCCGATGCGATCATCGTCGCCCAGTCGCTGGTGACCTCACGGTTCGTCCAGCTCACCCCGGTGCACACCGGTGACGGCCCGACCTTGAAGGACGGCGACGAGATCCCGCTCGAGCGCACCGCGGTGCCGATCGAGTGGGACCAGATCAAGACCGAACTGGGCAAGCTGACCACCGCGCTCGGCCCCGACGACGAGGACGAGGTCGGTTCGCTCAACCGCTTCCTCGACGTCGCGGCGGAGAACCTCGACGGCAACGGCCAGCGGGTGCGCGACACCCTGCGCGAGCTGTCGGCGGCGATGAACACCCTGTCCGACGGCAGCGAGGACCTGTTCTCCACGGTGCGGAACCTGCACGTGTTCGTCAACGCCCTGTCCGGCAGCAACGAGCAGATCGTCTCGGTCTCCGGCCATATGGCTCGGGTGTCGGACGTGCTGGCCAACTCCACGGCCGAACTCGACTCGTCGATGCAGAGCCTGGACGTTGCGGTGCGCGAGATCGAACGGTTCCTGACCGATCACCGCGAACGCACCGGTGAGACGATCCACGAGGTCTCCGAGGTGGTGCAGACCCTGGCCGAGAAGCGCGACCGCTTCGGCGAGCTGCTGCACGTCGGGCCGACCGGGCTGGTCAACTTCTTCAACATCTATCAGCCCGCCCAGGGCACGTTCACCGGCAACATCGGTCTGGACAACTTCTCCAACATGACCGACGTGGTGTGCGGCGCGATGGGCGGTATCGACGGGGTCGGCGAGTTGCGCACGGTCAACCAGTGCGTGGACATGCTCGGACCGCTGCTGAGCCAGTTCGCGATGAACTATCCGCCGATCGGCGCCAACCCGATCACCGGTGTGACCGCCTACCCGGATCAGGTGCTGTACACCGACCCGTCCATGCACGACGTGCCGGGCATCCCGCCGCAGAAGCCGGAACCGGGCACCACGCCGCTGTGGGACGCCGATGTGCGGATGGACTCCGAGCCCGCGCCCGACAACGGCGCGCCGGCGGACGGACTCGAGGGCCTGCTGCGTCCCGGCGGTGGAGGTAACTGATGACCGTTGACGATTCGACCCCGCAGGCCCCGCCCGCGGTGCGGCGCAGAAGGCGCACCGCCACCGCGGTCACCGGCCTGGCGCTGTCGGGCGCATTGCTGTCGGGCTGCACGTGGAACGGACTGAACTCCCTGCCGCTGCCCGGTGCACAGGGCACCGGCTCGAGTGCGTACGAGATGACGGTGCAGGTGCCCAACGCGGGCACGCTGACCGCGAACTCGCCGGTGATGATCGACGAGGTCACGGTCGGCTCGATCCGCAAGATCTCGGTGCAGCCGGACTGGACGGCGGAGATCAAGATCGGCCTGAACGAGGGCACCGAGCTGCCCTTCGGCACCGCCGCCAACGTCGGCCAGGTCTCACTGCTGGGCTCGGAGTACCTCGAGCTGATCCCGCCGGAGGGCGAGGAGCTGGCGCAGGCGCGCATCCTGGAACCGGGCGAGACGATCCCGCTGTCGGACGGCGGGCACTACCCGAACACCGAGAAGACCCTGTCCTCGCTGTCGGTGGTGCTCTCGGGCGGCGGCATCGCCCAGCTCAACGACATCATCACCGAGACCAGCGCGGCCTTCGAGGACGGCGACAACGTCGCGGACCTGCTGCCCGAGCTCGAACAGCTGATGGGGACGCTGGACTCCCAGCGTGGCGACATCGTCACCGCGATGGAGGGCATGAACACCCTCGGCCGGACGGTGCGCGATCAGACCGACGTGCTCGAGGCGGCCTTCACCGGGCTGGACCCGGCGATGGAGGTACTCGCCGACCAGCGCGAGGAACTGCTCGACGCGGTGCTCTCCCTCGGCTCGTTCTCCGAGGTCGCCGACCGGATCCTCACCGAGGCCGGGGGCGATCTGCGCACCACGATCGATTCGATCGGCCCGATCCTGCAGGCCGTGGCGGATTCGGGCAACGCGCTGACCGAGTCGTTGACGCTGCTGTTCACCTTCCCGTTCCCGATGGAGACCACGCTGAACGCGATGCGCGGTGACTACACCAACCTGTTCGACGAGGTCGACCTGACCTACGACCGGCTGGCGGGCTCGCTGTTCCTCGGCCACGAGGGGGCGAACTTCGATTTGAACGCGCAGGCCGACAACATGATGTCCGGACCGGAGGGTGCGATGGGCATGTACGCCGGCCCCACGGGGCAGAAGGGCGATCCCTTCGCGCCGCCGCTGCGCGGCGATCAGCCGCCGGCCGATGAACTCTACGGGCCGCAGTCGAAGGGAGCGGGCTCATGATGCTCACCCGTTTCGTCCGCATCCAGCTGGCGATCTTTCTGGTGCTGTCGATCGTCGGCGTGCTGGTCATGGCGATCAAATACGTGCAGCTGCCCGCGATGATGGGCATCGGCCGCAACACCGTGACCCTGCAGATGGACTCCACCGGCGGGCTCTACCGGCACGGCAACGTCACGTACCGCGGCAAGGAGGTCGGCAAGGTCACCTCGGTCTCGCTGACCCCGCACGGGGTGGAGGCCAAGCTGTCGGTCGACTCGGGGGTGAAGATCCCGGAGGACACCCGGGTGGAGATCCGCTCGGTGTCGGCGATCGGTGAGCAGTACGCCGAGTTCGTGCCGCAGTCCGACGGCGGCCCCTACATCGACAACGGCTTCCGCGTGCCCACCGGGCAGATCGACATGCCGACCGCGATCGGGCCGATCCTCGACGAGGCCAACGCGATGCTGCAGATGGTGCCGCAGGACAAGCTCGACCTGGTGGTGGACGAGACCTTCCTGGCCTTCGACGATTCCGCGGCCGACCTGCGGCAGCTGATCGTGTCGACCAAGGAGGTGCTCCAGCGCGCCCAGGCCGATGTGGATCCGACGATGGAGCTGATCCGTCAGCTCGGCCCCCTGCTCGACACCCAGGTCATCTCGGCCGACGACCTGCGGGCGTGGGTGGGGAACCTCGCGGACTTCGTCGGCCAGGTCAACGCCAACGATCCGCAGGTGCGCTCGGTGCTGGCCAACGCGCCGGCCACTCTGGACCAGGCGACCCTGCTGTTCGACGACATCAGCCCGACGATGCCGGTGATGATGGCCAACACCTTGAGCCTGGGCCAGGTGGCGCTGACCTACAACGATTCGATCCAGCAGATGCTGGTGGTCTACCCGGCGCTGATGGGGTCGCTGCAGACGCTGACCCAGCGCGCGGAGCGAGACGACAACAAGCTGCCGCTGGACTTCCACCTGCAGCTCAACGCGCCGCCGGCCTGTTCGGTCGGCTATCTCGCCCCGGATCAGCGACGCCCACCGAACGACGTGGAGATCCCGGTGACCCCGGACGGCATCTACTGCCAGTTGCCGCAGGACTCGCCGCTGTCGGTCCGCGGTGCGCGCAACGCGCCCTGCCCGGGCCAGCCCGGTAAGCGGGCGCCGACGCCCGCCCTGTGTGAGGACCCGGAGGGCTTCGTGCCCAAGGGCGACCAGCCCACCCCGTTCGGTCCGCCGCAGCCGGAGGTCGAGGGCGAGGTGCCGTCGATCTACCAGGAGCGTCTGGGGGAGATGGACACCGCCGCCTACGATCCGGCCTCGGGCACCTACGTCGGGCCCGACGGCAACTCCTACCAGGACCAGAGCCTGGTCCATGACGCGCCCGCGGAGGGGTGGCAGGGCATGCTCACCGGGCCGACCCGGTGACGGGGCCCGCAGCCGACGCCTCGGCCGGGCCCGCGCAGCCGGACGCACCGGGTTCCGGTGATCCGCAGCGTCCCCTGCTGATCGCGATGGTCGTGGTCTCGGCGCTCGCCCTGGTGGCGGTCGTCGCGCTGCTCACGATGGCGATCCTCAACCTCCGGCAGGACCGGATCACCGGGGATCGCAACGAGCGGGATCTGGCACTGATCGAGGACTTCCGACAGATGGGCGCGCAGGTGGCCGAGGACTATCTCGACTTCTCGTATCTGACGATGGACGAGGACGTCCAGGCCATCGCCGACAACGTCTCCGGCATCGCACACGACCGGTTCGTCGAGTCCCGCGACCAGTGGACCGAACTGGTACACCTGATGGAGACGGTCTCCGAGGGCGAGGTGCTCTACTCCGGGGTCCAGGACTTCGACCGGGACCAGGCCATGGTGCTGGTGCTGGGGCGGGCGATGGTCAGCAACAAGGAGGAGCCGGTGCCGCACGAGGGGTACTTCACGCTGCGGATGCTCGTCGAACGCGACGGCGACGGCTTCACGGTGACGAACATGGACTACGCCAACCGATGAGCGAAGACGACCACCAGACCGGACCCGGCGCCGAGTCGGCGGAGCAGGACACCGGCGCCCACAACGGGCCCGACCCGGCGGCCGCTGCGGCCGCGGCCGAGGCGGCGCTCGCCCAGCGGCGCACGCTGCTCACCCGCACCCTGCTGATCGCAGGCGCCGTGCTGGCGATCGCCGTGGGCCTGCTGGCCTGGCAGACGGTCGCCTACCTGGACGGGCGCGATGCACCCGATGAGGGCAGCTCGCAGGTCCAGGAGCGCCGCGCCGAGGTCGTCGACGCCACCCACGCGCAGATGAAGCGGATGTTCGGCTACGACCATCGCGACATCGAAGACGACATGGATTCGGTGCTCGGCGGGCTGACGCCCGAGTTCGCCGAGGAGTATGAGCAGGTGCTGCGCGGCGGGCTGATCGACGACGTGCTCGAGACCCAGGCCACGGTGCGGGTGACCACCCTGGACATCGCCCCGATGGAGGTCTCGGGCGACTCCGCGCAGGTGCTGGTGTTCCTCAAGCAGGTCAGCAACACCAACGAGCAGACCGCCGCGGTGACCTGGCGCAGCCGCGCCGTGGTCGATCTCGAGAAGGTCGACGGCCGCTGGCTGGTCGGCGGCATCGACACGGTGTAGACCCCGCCCCGCGCAGCTGAACCTGCGGGGTCCGTGCCGGGTACGGGACGCCGGAACGGCGGGGTGAGCGCCTCGGCGCCCGACTATTCGGCCATCACCGGGCGGCCGGCGGCCCGGCCGAGCGCGGTGAGGAAGGTCCGCGCCCAGCGCGCCACATCGTGGGTGAGCACCTGACGGCGCATCGGCAGCATGCGGCGGCGGGCCTCGGCCGGGCTCTGCTCGATGGCGGCGACGATCGCGTCCTTGACCTGATCCAGATCGTGTGGGTTGACCAGATACGACTGCCGCAGCTCCTTGGCGGCGCCGGCGAACTCGCTGAGCACCAGCGCCCCGTCGACCTTCGTCCGGCAGGCCACGTACTCCTTGGCCACCAGGTTCATGCCGTCGCGCAGCGGGGTGACCAGCATGACGTCGCTGGCCGCATACAGCGCGGCCAGGGTCGACTTGCCCACCGAACGGTGGATGTAGTGCACCAGGGGCCGGCTGAACGTGGAGAACTCGCCGTTGATCCGGCTGACCTGCTGCTCGATCGATCGGCGCTGGACGTCGTAGTGGTCCACCCGCTCCCGGCTCGGGGTGGCGATCTGCACCAGGCAGACCTGATGCGGGTCGATCCGACCCTCGGCCAGCAGTTCCTCGAGTGCGCGCAGCCGGACGTCGATGCCCTTGGTGTAGTCGAGCCGGTCCACCCCCAGCAGCAGGGTCTGCGGGGCACCCAGGTCCGCGCGCAGCTCGGCGGCGCGGCGCTGGACCGCGCGGCTGCGCGCCGAGCGGTCCAAGGTGGCCGAGTCGGTGGAGATGGGGAAGGCGCCCACGTGCACGGTGCGCGAGTCGAACTCGATGGTGCCGGTGCGGTTGCCCGGCCGGATCGCGCGCCGACTGACCGGCAGGCCCAGCAGGTCGCGCACCAGGACCCGGAAGTTGTCGGCCCCGCCGGGCAGCTGGAAGCCGATCAGGTCGGCGCCGAGCATTCCCTCGACCAGCGAGCGGCGCCACGGCAGCTGCATGAACAGCTCGGCCGGAGGGAAGGGGATGTGCAGGAACAGCCCGATCGTCAGATCGGGGCGCAGGCTGCGCAGCAGCGCCGGGACGAGCTGGAGCTGATAGTCCTGCACCCACACGGTCGCCCCGGGCGCGGCGACCGCCGCGGTGGCCTCGGCGAACTTGCGGTTGACCTGTTGGTAGGACTGCCACCAGTGCCGGTGGTAGGCCGGTTTGACCACCAGGTCGTGATACAGCGGCCACAGGGTCGCGTTGGAGAATCCCTCGTAGTAGCCCTCGAAATCGTCGGCGTCGAGGGTCACCGGGTGCAGCTGCAGCCCGTCCTCGACCAGCGGATCGACCTCGATGTCGCTGATCCCCGGCCAGCCGACCCAGGCGCCGGCGTTGTGGCGCAGGATCGGCTCGAGTGCGGTGACCAGGCCGCCGGGGGAGCGGCGCCACCGGGTGGACCCGTCGGGGGCCGTCTCCAGGTCGACCGGCAGCCGATTGGCCACCACGACGAAGTCCGCAGTGCTCGCCTGCGTCACGGCCCCTCCTTCAGATGATCCGGCCGGCGCGGTCGCGCAGGCCGGTCGGGGCCTATTCTGCCAGGTCAGTCCTCGTCGGTGGCGGGGCCGATGCCGAGCATGTCCAGAAGCATGCGGCAGTCCTCGGCGTCCTCGGAGAACGCGGCGACCACGCGCTGGGCCTGGCGAGCGGTGTCGTCGCCCAGATCGTTCAGGTCGTCGTCGGTGATGTCGGTGGTCTCGGTCATGGTGGGCTCCTCGTGGCGGCGCCGGAAGATCATCGCTTCCGGGCGGACGGTCCGGGCGTCGCGGGCATCGGCGCCGTAAGGGGGGCGGTGCCCGCGAAAGACAAGCCGACTCTAAACATGGCGCGCGCCCGGCGCCAGGGCGGCCGGTGTGAGATCGGGTACCCCGGCCGGGTCAGGCGGGCGGCGTCGGCGTGGCCGGCGGCGTGGTGGGGCCCTGCGGGGGCCGCGGCGGGCGCAGGTGGGGCAGGCGCGGGCGCCGGGTGGGCAGCGCCGGGATGCGGATGGGGATCGGGGCGCCCGAGAGCATCCGCGGGCGGCGCAGCAGCCGGGCGACCCATTCGCCCAAGACCACTCCCGACGCCAGGGCCGCACCGAT
>Ga0079226_10002530_pt1 | contig 14129 bp, 10 predicted proteins | sample Poulit2014_FD_76345 | JGI IMG/M metagenome (GOLD analysis project Ga0079226, IMG submission 76345) | Agricultural soil microbial communities from Georgia to study Nitrogen management - Poultry litter 2014 | ecosystem: Environmental > Terrestrial > Soil > Agricultural land | place: USA: Georgia... | reverse complement strand
CCTTAATTAACTGGCTTAAAACACAGATGCAAATAGAATGGTTTGGAGTTTCTTATCTTTTACTTGGATTCGTAGTTTTTACAATATTGATTGACACAGGATTTGGAATAAGGTCTTCTATGAAGAAATCTAAGAAATATTACAAAGAAGCTATAAAACACAACAAGAATACTTTTGAATATAAAGTAAATAAAAAGAAGTGCAGGGCAAAAAGGTTTAGTTCAAATAAACTTATGAACACTTTCTTCAAGATATTCACTCTACTTGCATATCTTTTCTTCGCCACAGAGATAACTAAAACAGATGCAGAAGTAAGATGGGTAAATGAAGTTTTTGATATGGGGATAGGAGCTATGATAAAGGCTCCAGTAGCTATATTATGGTACCACGAATTTAAAAGTATAGGAAGAAACATAGAAGATTTATACGGTGCAAAACCAAATATATTTAATATAATTCAAAGAATATTTGAACCAAGAATAGATAGATTCTTTAGAAATGATGTATAGTAGGGCAGATAAAATAAAGTCAATAGTTATTCACTGTTCGGCAGGATATGGAGATGTTGAAGCTATTAAAAACTTTTGGAAATACACTTTAGGATGGAAAAGTCCTGGCTACCATAGAATTGTAGATTTAGATGGAAAGATTCATAAATTATCTGACTTTGAGAATATAACTAATGGAGTTAGGGGATTCAATACAAGTACATTACATATTTGCTATATAGGAGGAGTAGATAAAAACAACTACAGTAAAGCTAAAGATACTAGAACTCCTAAGCAAAAAGAAGCTATATTAGAATGTATTTATGAAGCTTTAGAGTGGTTAGAGAGTAAAGGTAGAGATGTATGTGAAATAGAGATAAAAGGACATAGGGATTTTAGTCCAGATTTAAATGGAAATGGTGATATAGACCCTTGGGAAAGAATAAAAGAATGTCCTTCTTTTGATGCTATTCCAGAATATTTAAGCACTATAGATGAATATGTAATAAATAAATAATTATGAAAGATATAATATATCCAATAATAATAGCAATTTTAATTCTATTTTCATTTAAGCAATGTGAAGATAAAAAAGATATTGAGAATTATTATGATGGCCTTATAGAATACAAAGAAGACTCTATTCAGACATTTAGAGATAAATATGGCAAAGAAATAGTAACTACTAAAGCTCTTAGAGGTGATTTAAAACACTTAAACTCTATTTACAGAGATACCACTGAACAACTCAAGAAACAACTTAAAAGATACAAAAAAACAGATGCAGCAGGAAGTGTTGAGATAGTTACTAAGGTAGATACAATGTATATCCCATATAAAGATACTATAAATAAAACATTTAATTATAGAAAAGAATATTTTTCTATAAAAGGGAGAATTCTTAAAGATAATATAAGAATAGATTCCTTAAATATACCTACAAACTTAACTTTTGTTATAGGTAGGTACAAAGATAATTCTTATAGGATAGAAGCTATATCTTCTAACCCATATATAAAAATTAAAAATATAGATGGAGGAGTATTTAAACCTTCCCCTATTAAAAATAAAAGATTTTCTATAGGGCCTACAATAGCATATGGAATATCTTTAAATAAAGAACCAGAGCTTATGCCATTTATAGGATTTGGAATAACTTACCAATTAATACAATTTTAAATATAATTTTTAACTAATAAACAATTTAATATGAATTTTAACAAAGTTTTAGAAGGTGGAGAAAATATAAAAATCTCGGGACAAGGTACATTACATGATCCTGTAGTAATCTCTGCAACAATAGGAAAAGGAAACGACGGTGTAGGTATAGAAAGCATTGTCAATAATCCTGAAGACCCATCTGAGGCTATTATAACACTTACAGATAGTACTGTTATAACTATTTCTTTACCTAAAGGAGATAAAGGAGATCCTGGAAATGACGGAGCAGATGGAGCTCAAGGACCAGCGGGTGAACAAGGACCAAAAGGCGACCCGGGGGAAGACGGTAAAGACGGGGCGAAAGGCGACAAAGGCGACCCCGGAGAAGATGGAGCAGACGGAACAGATGGATTCCCTACAGAAGCTCAATGGGATGCTTTAGTTGCAAGAGTGGAAGCACTTGAAAATGAATAAATATTTTATTTTACTAGGAATTCTGATAAAAATTTTGTATATTTGCATATAAACTAATATAAATTTATATGACTACTATTACACTAGAAGAAATTAAAGAATTTTTAAGACATAAACCTGGATATAAAAAAGAAGGTAAAAAAAGATTAAAAAGGATTTTAAATAACAGAGGATATTCATGTACTAAATTAAAATGCGCTCAAGCTTTGAGAGAGGTTAGACAGGAAGATCTTATAAGACCTGTAGGAGATAATGATAGTGAGGCTAATATTCTTTTTTATGACATTGAAACCTCTTATGGTCTTGCAAAGGTTTGGAGGCCTGGTTATAAATTAAGAGTGTCTTATGATGACTTTTTAGTTCAACCTAAAATAATATGTATAAGTTACAAATATAGTAACTCTGATGAGATACATTCTTTAACATGGGATAAGTATCAATGTGATAAAACTATGTTAGAGTTATTTATAAATGAATTAAATAATGCTACAGCTATATGTGCTCATAATGGAGATAGATTTGACTTGCCTTGGATAAGGTCAAGAGCTTTATATCATAATTTATCTATGTACCCTAAATATACTTCTATAGATACTTTAAAAATAGCCAGGAGAAATTTTAATTTCCCTAGTAATCGTCTAGATGATATAGGAGATTATTTACAGTTAGGTAGAAAGATTAAAACAGATATGTCATTATGGGACGATGTTATAAATGGAGTGAAGGGAGCTTTAGAGAAGATGGTAAAATATTGTAATCAAGATGTTTTATTACAAGAGAAAGTGTATAATAAATTATCAGAAATGATTCTTCCAACTGTTCATGTAGGTACTTTAAAAGGTAATACAAAGCAAACTAGCCCTTATAATGGAAGTTATGATATAGAACTAGTTAAAACTACTACTACCAGAGCAGGGACTATTAAAAGACTTATGAAAGATAATAAAACAGGAAAGTACTTTGAAATGAGTAATTCCAATTATAAAAAATTTAAAGATATAACTAATGAAACTGAGTAAGATTATATATGATGTAAAAGAATCTTTAAATGAATTTACTACTGATTCTAAAATTAGTAATAGATACATAATTCATTTAATTAACACAGGTAGATCTAAATATTTATCACAGTTATTAAATAGAGGGAATAGTTTTATAGACTATTCCCTTATTCAATCTTATTGTGAAGACTTAATTAAAGTAGATGCTTCAGAATGTTCTGTGGATATAGGATGTGAGTATTTACTCAGATCTAAAAACAAATTATCTTCCCTATTAGATTTAGAATATAAATCTGCTATTACATCTATAAAATTACCAGGTAAACTTAGCTCTAAACTTACTTTAGTAGATTTAAATAGAGTTGAATATATCAAAGATAGTCCCTATAATAAATCTGTATATGCATTTTTAGATTATAATAATTATTTATATTTATATAGTAATAATGAAATGTTTAAAATACTAGAGAAAATAATTATATCGGGAGTGTTCGATGACCCCATAGAAGTATACGAGCAAGGAGATTCTTGTGAAGATAATAAACCTTTAAATATATTAGAGATGGATTATCCTTTACAGTCTAAATATGTAGATCTAATAGTTCAAGAAATATCTCAGAAATTAGGAGCTAAGAAATCTATTCCATTTGATAATGCTAATGACGATAATGATATAATACTTAGAAATGAAAAGAATTCATAAATATAAATCTGATTTTGGATTAGCTGACTATAGAAATTTTTATAAGGACAATTATGGTGATATAGATGACCTTAAATATAGTAAGATGGTTAGACAATATTTTAAAGCTGTTAGAGATCTTATAGTAGAAAAAGGATATACTTATACTATCCCTCATTTAAGGTTTAAAATAACTATCAGAAAGATTAAGATAAAGCCTAAAATAGTTGATGGGGTTCTTATTAATAATAAACCTATTAATTGGAAAGCTACTAAAGAGTTATGGGAAAAAGATGAAGATGCGAAAGAAAAGAAATTATTAGTTAGATATAATAATTATGAAACTTCAGGATATATATTTAGAATATATTTAAAAAAATTTGGAGCCAATGTAAAGAATCAAAGTTATTATAAATTTAGAGCTAATAGAGTATTCCAAAGAAGTTTAGCAAAAAGAATTAGAGATCCTAACAAAGATATGTATGATGCATATCTTTTATATGAAACAAATTAATTATGCATAGCGGAAAAACAATATCACTTAAAACTATTTTATGGAGAGTTATGACTCATCCTCTAATGCAGGACCTTACCTATGATGATGCAGCAATGTATGCTACAGAAGCCATAGGATTAATAGGCTCTGCATTGTCATTTAATAACAAAATTAAATATAGAATTCCTATAGTTAATCATAAAGGAAGACTTCCTGACAATTTAATTAATATTAGAGGTGTGAGAACTAGTGATAACTATACTGTATTAACTTATGCTAGTGATATCTATATTCAAGATCATTGTAGAGATGATTTTAAAGAAAGATGTAATTATAGTGGAGATCTTACTTATGAAGTGAGTCAAAATGTTATTACTACATCATTTAAAGAAGGTAAGGTTGATATTAGTTATAAAGCTCTTCCTGTAGATAAAGATGGCTTTCCATTAATTCAAAATAATCCTAAAAATATAGAAGCTATTAGATATCATATAATGAATGCTTATTTAGAGCCTCTATATCATATAGGCAAAATTACAGATAAAGCTTACCAAGATATCTCTCAAAAAAGAGACTGGTATGTAGGAGCGGCACAAACTTCTATGCAACTTCAAGGAATAGATCATTTAGAAACTACTATGAGAAGTATTAATAGATTACTAACTTCTAATGACTTAGGACATCCTAGAGGCTTTAAAAACTTATCTTCTAAAGAAAATTATAGTAATAATGAATAAATTTGAACAAACATCATTTCAGGGAATAGATAAAGACACTTCTAAATCAAAGAGGCAGAGTAACTTATATTATAATGCAGAGCATATTAGTATTACAGATACTTATGGAACTAATAAATTTAGTGTGGTTAACGAGAAAGGTACGGAAAAGTTATTAGATATTCCAATAGTAACTTTATCTGCATACAATTCTAATTTAAAAGAAAGTGATGTAAAAGTAGAATATAAAGTAAATGACCATGTATCTATTTTAAAGGCAGATAAAAGCTATAATAAAAAAGAAAGTGATATATCTAAATTAGGTGAATACTTCAATACAGATATAGAATCATATATAATAGGATTAATTCCTTCTAGCAAAGGATTAACTATATTTACTACAGCTAGACAAAGATTTGATAGCCCTAAAGTAGATTTTATATGGTATTTAGGATTAGAGAATCTTCAAGGAGGAGCTAATCTTAAATTACTTTATGTAGGGGATCTTAATTTTAGCATAAATAGCCCCATAACAGGATTTTATAACTATGAAAATACTAAGATTCAAAAAGTTTACTGGATAGATAGGAGGAATCAACTTAGATTTATTAATATAGCTGATGATGACAGCCTTTTAAATAAGCCTAATACTTACTTTGACGTAGTCAATGAAATTGAGCTAAGTCAACCTATTATAGTAGATAAAAGAGCAGGAGGAGAGCAGACTACTGGAATGGTTCAATATGCCTATACTCTATTTAATCTAAATGGAGGAGAATCTAATGTAAGTTCATTTACAGACCTTATATCATTAGATAAAGGAAATATAGGAGGAGGAGAAGTAGATGAGCTTCTAGGGCAAGCTCCTGTAGTTAAAATTCCTTATGTAGATAATAATTTCACTCATTTCAGATTATATAAGATTAAATATACATCTTTAAATCAAATACCATCTATACATTTAATTTCAGAGCGTGAGATATCTAAAGACAACTTAGAAATACTGGACTTAGGTCAAGAAATAGATACCTTAACTTTAGAAGAATTAGTACTACCTAGAAATACAACTATAATTCCTGATAATATTAATCCTATTAAAAATAGGCTAATTATATCTTCATATACAGAGAAGTCATTTAAACTCCCTAAAACATTTGATTCTAGAGCTTATTCTTATCTAGAAGGATCGGACGAAAGTATTATTATAGATAGGGTAGGGGATTACAATAGTTTTGAAGGTGCTATTCCTACAGAAGATGGAGAAAGTATAAATGTCCCAGATGACTATAGAATTCCTGAGAAACATTCATCTATTAATAAGAATTATGATACATATAGGTATCAAAAAAACTCGACTACTCTAGGAGGGGAGGGTAAGTATATTAAATATGAATTAGTTCCAAGATCTGATTCTGAAGTAAAAGATTTTATTAAGAGTGAAGATAAGTATATTGATTTTGATCAATTACAGTATTTTAAAAATAATGAGTTATATAGAATAGGGATATTATTTTATAATAATTTAGGTCAAAAAACTTCTCCATATTGGATAGCAGATACTAAAGTAATCAATAATGATCCTACTACTAAATATTCATTAAAAGTCTCCTTTAAAGATAATTTTTATAATCTTTTCAATGTATTGAGAGGTAATGAAAAACCTGTAGGATATAAAATATTAAGAGCTAGAAGATACGAGAAGGATAGAACTATTATAGCTCAGGGGACTTTAAGCTCCATGGTATTACAATTAAAGTCTAAGACTAAAGTAAAAGATTTGAATAGAGAATATTTATTCAATGATTTATATACACTAGGTACAGATGCTCAAGATGATAATATTAAGTATCCTTCATGGTTAATTAGGCATGGAGAAGACTTTTGGGGAGAAAATTCTAACCTTCCTAATGATGCTTTAAAAATAGGGGGTGTATTAAATAGAAACAAACATTTAAATCCTTTAAATAATGAAGTATATGATGCTCAGATAGGTAAGCATAGATACCAATTTTCATGGGTATATGATAAAATGATGCAATTTTATTCTCCTGAAGTTACATTTGATTTTACAAAATCTTTGTCATCTAATATGGGAATAAAAGTTTTGGGGAAATATTCTAAAACAGATTTAAAAGTATGGTATAAAAAATTTAATATAGAGACCGAGAAAGAAGAAGGAACTGCAAAATTAAAGGATATATTTCAAACTTTTAGTGATTCAGACTCAGAAAATGTTATTAATGATGGGACTAATTTTAATGAGTATGGTGAACTAGGGGACTCTTTTGGTACTATTAAAGCTCCTTTAGGATTAGAGTTTATTGGAGGCACTCCTAAAAATAGACCTAACGACAATGGCTATGTAGGATTCATAACTCCGTCAGGAAATGAAAAATTAACTTCTATAAAGAGATATTATAGGAATTATAGTGAGTTTAAACCTGTACAAGATAAATTTATATATAATATATATGGAACTCCAGAAATTTCTGAAATAGGGTCTGGAACTACTTCTTATAATAATGATGGTAGATACTCATATTCTAATAGTTTCCAATCTATTGTATCAGATAGATATGGTACAAATACTCCGAGCATAAATTCTGTAAATTCTTATGGAGAAAAAAATATAACACTAGTATTAGGCAATGAAGATACTGATACTAATGAAAGGATGGGATTAGATCATTTATATACAGATGCAGATACAGCGGGAAGTGGTAATGGAATTATATTGGTAGATTTTATAAAGTCTGAGGGATTCGAGTATTTAGGAAGTATATATGGAGGAAATAACTATGAAGATAAGAAAAGAACTGATTATGTAGAAATAGGAGATTACAAAACTATTTCAGGAGTTGAGGAAGAAGATTCTATAGACATTATAAGTCCAGGAGATACATATATTCAAAACTTTAGATTAATGCGTGTAGGACCTACAGATACAGTTGTATGGGATAGCGATAGAATGTCTATAGTAGATATAATAGAATTTCCTGTAGAAACTTCTGTCAATCTTAAAAATAGGAACGATTCTTCTAAGGGATCATGGGATAATGAATTTATACCTAAGTTTCAAGATTTCCATAAATATAATAAAGTCTATTCGCAGCAATCAAGTTTAGTAGTTAATAGAGACCTTGACTTTAAATTTAAAGAGATTAATGAGTTTAAAGAAACTATCACTGCCTCTATGAATAAAATCCCTAATGAAAGTGTAGATAGTTGGACTAAGATCCTACCTAATGAAACTTTGCATTTAGATGGAACACATGGAGGAATCAATGCTACTAATATATATGAAAATAAATTAATAGTGTTTCAAGATTCTGGGATAGCTCAGGTTGAAGTATCTCCTAGAGTATTGATACAAGCAGAAGATACTACTTCATTAGAAATAGGTAAAGGAGATATATTAAATGATTTTGTATATCTATCATATACTTCAGGAACTTTAAATAGGTTTGGAACTGTTTTAGGAGAGAGAGGGATATATTACTATGACACTTTAAATAAGAGCTTAAATAGATTCCCAGATGCTTTAAATATACCTTTAAGTAAACTTAAGAATAATGATACATTATTTAAAGATAAATTTAACCCCAGAGATATTGCAGTTAATAACCCTTATTTAAATAAAGGAGTGGTTTTAACAAGAGATACTGAAAGTAAGAATATATTTACTACTATACATCAAGTAAAGCCTGTAAGTGGTCTTATAATGGATAATCCGTTTATGCCTTCTTTAGATAATAATGAAGATATGTCATTTACATCTACATTTAATGAGGAAATAGATAGATTTGTAGACGAGAAATTATATTATTTAAATAGTTTTAATGCTATTAATAATTCAAAAGTAGTGTCAATAGATAATAAATCCTTACACCTATATGGAGAAGGAGAGTATAATAAATATTTTGGAATATATATACCATCTACTATAACATTATTGATTAATCCTGCCTCTAATTTTAGTACAGTATTTTCAAATATTCACTTTAATTCAGAAGTGTATTTAAATGATTTAGATCAACCTGAAGTAACTTTATCTCATATAGAGGCTTGGAACGAATATCAACAAAGTGGTAAAATTCCTTTAAAAATAGGTAGAAGGGGTAATATAAGAAGGAGATTTAGAGAGTGGACAGCCTCTGTTCCTAGAGATGGTAGAGAGAGGATGAGAAATCCTTGGATATTTTTAAAATTACATTTTGATAATGAAGATAATTATAGATTAGTATTACATGATATATTAGTAAAATATATGATATAATAAAATTCATTATAAATATTACCTTATATTATTTTTATAAAACAGCTATATACCTTATATTAAAGATATGGAAGATAAATTATTAAATTCTTTATTAAATTCCTTTGAGAATCAAACAGGCATATCTAGAAATAGATTGAAAGATGTTATGGATAGAATTTCATATCATGAGACAGGGGGCTCCTTATCTCCAGAAACAATTCAAAAGACTAGCAGTGGTGGTCAAGGTGTAGGAAGAGGGAAATACCAATTTGAAATGGGAAAAAACTGGTCTAGTTGGGTAGCTTTAAAGAGACTTATCAATTATTATGATATGCTAGATGAGGAGGTTCCTCTAGAAATAAGATCTATTTATAATAAATATAAAGCCGAACAAGATATAGATGCGTCTACTTTACCTGAACCTATCCAGGATATGTTATTCATAGGTAATATGATGGCTACTGTATATGGTAAAAGAGATCTTATAAATACTATTAACAGTCCAAATCAAAAAGATTATGAAGATAATTTATTAGATTTGTGGTTAAAAAGACATTGGAGAGGTAAAGATAAGGATAAAGAAGCTAGATCTAAAAGCTTTAAGGCTCATATGAAGGACTATAATAAAGATGAAAGGTTTATAGACAATAGAATAGAATTTGCTCCAGAAATAGCTCCACCAGTTTCTCCAGATTTAGAAGGAGCTCCAGAACAGTTTCACGTTCCTTATGAAGATTCTTATAACCAAGTAGAGTCTTTACCTAATAATCATTATTTTAATAGTGTATTATTAGATGATATACAGAGAATGCAGGCAGGAACTTTTAATCCTTTATATGAAGTTTCAGGGGTCAGGGCTGGAAATAATACAGGTTCTTTAAATACTTTCAATGTAGGGGGAACTCACGAGACCAATCCTTTAGGAGGAATTCCTGTAGGGGTAGGAAGTAATGGAAAAGTTAATAAAGTAGAGCAGGGAGAAGCTTCCTATAAATTTAGTGATGGTATAGACTATATATTCTCTAATAGATTAGGAACCGATGGGAGTAGAGCTATTCCAAGAGAGAAAGATATGGATAAATATAATAGCCCTCAAGGAGATCCTAAATTTAATTTTAAAGATAGGGATAGCATGAATTATTATAATAATGCTTATGCTATGGGAGGATTACTAAGATATATAAACAAAAGAAAATCATAATTAATCATGAATGAACTAATTCAAGGAGATATAATAGATCAATTTAATCTCCCTAAATATATTAATAATAAATCTTTTTCAGAAGCTGCAGAAGCTATTGAAAAGAAATTTGAAGGTAAAACTGACAAAGCTTCTCAGGATAATAAAGAAGAGCTAATGGAAAGACTTATGAAAGCTCAAGAGGCTGGTAAAATGCAACAAGAGCAGTTAGAAGAGTCTATGCGAGCTAATGCAATGGAGGTACCAGATATGATGGGAGGACAAGTCCCAGAAGGTATGAAAGAATTTATGGGAGATTTAGGAGTTCCTGAAGAAGGTGGAGGTGAAATGCTTCCTCCTGAAGTTCCTCAAGATATGATTAACCAAGATATTCCTATGGGAAATCCTATGGGCAATAGGTTTAAAAAAGGAGGGTTCTTAGATAATATAGATAGTGAGAAAGTAGTTAATGCTGCTCAAGCTTTACCAGACTCTCAAAATATGTTTAAAACTGCAGATGTAGGTCAAGGTATTTTAGGAGGAGCTGCTACTGGAGCTTCTATAGGAAGTGTAGGCGGATGGGTAGGATCTTTAATAGGAGCAGGAGTAGGTGCTTTAGGAGGAGGAATAGCTTCAGGTCTTAATAAAAAACAAGCGAGAAGGAGGCGGTCTAGACAGAATATAATTCAAGATCATCAAGTTAACAATGAATTTGAAGATAATTTATTCTTTTTAGGAGGAAATAAAACTAACTTATCTATAGATCCTATAATGGGAAGTGAAATGGAAAGTAATAAATGGAGTAAAGATTTTAATAATCTTCTTTTAAATACATCCAATCCATCTTCTAATACATCTAATCCAACTTCTTCAGATAATGCTTCAAATGATGGTAGAAATAAATTTAATCCTTTAAATTGGGCTAGCAATAATATATATGAATTAGGAAGGCTTGCTCCAGTGGTAGGAAATTTAACAGATAGAGTAAAAAGATCTACTACACCTATGGGAGCAAGATTAGATAATAGGTATCAAAGGACCCCATTTGATACACAATCACTTATTAATAAAGCTACAGATAATAATGTATCAAGATCAATTCAAGAGGCTTCAGGAGGAAATACAGGGGCTGCTAGAGCTAATTTAACTGCTGCAGGCCTTAATAGAGGTAGAGTTATTTCAGATGCTTATTTACAAGCAGATAATATTAATAGGCAAGAAAGAGCGATGGAACAGCAATTTAATGCTGGAATAGACCAAGCAAATGTTCAACTTGATAATCAATTCATTGATATGAAGGCTCGTGATGATGCTGCTTATGAACAAGCTAGATCTATGAGACGAGCTAATATCTTTGATAATATAGGAAAAGTTTCTGAAAGAATGAGTAATAGAAGAGCAGTAGTAAATGCTTCAGGAGGATACGATTCAGAAGGAAATTATTTAGGAGGAGAATCATTTGAATCTGATTTATCCGAAAGATTAGGAAACATGTCTAGTGAAACTAAGAAGTCTATTATAGACACATTTACACCTAAATACAATCAATCTGTAGAAGAGATGAATAATCAATATAAAGCTTCAGTAGAGGCTAGTAGTATCTTAGAGAATTATATATCTGGACTATCTGACGAAGAAGTTAAAGAAGTAGAAAAAGAGTATAGATCTCTTTTAAAAGAATCTGACGGAGATTATAATAAATTATTAGAGCTTATTAAAAATAAATATAGTAAATAATGGCAGTAGTAAATAGATATTCACAATATGTACCATATCAATACAATCCTGGAACTTTACAGGAGATGTTAACTGTTCCTATGTATATGAGGCAACAACATGATGCTGCTGACCAAGAGTATGCACAGCAAAGGGCTTTATTAGGTCAAGTAGATACAGATCCTATGCATGACGAATTAGTTAATCCTCTTATAGATGAATACAATAGAGAACTTGAAGACAGTGTAGAATCTCTGATGAAAGAAGGATTTAATTCTAAGACTAGGAGTAGGTTATTAAATTTAAATGCTAATTTACAAAGGGATTTAGGAAGTAAAGGAGATATAGGTAAATCTATGGCATACAGACAAGCTAGAGCAGCTGCATTAGAAGATTTGCAGAAGAGATATCCAGAATATGGAGATGAAGCTTTAAATAGGGCTTTAAATGAGCAGTATCAGCAAGATGCAGTTAGATTTGGTCTTACAGGTGAGGTAGGGTCTTTTACACCTCCTAATGTAGCTCCTTATGTAGATTTAAATGAAGATATAGAATCTGTTAGAAAAGATTTAGGAAGTGATACTATAGATGAAATTAATAGAAATGGTTGGAGATTAGAATCTATTGGAGGTATTCCTGCACTAGTAGATGCTAATGGAATGAGGGTTAAAACTAATAATAGACAAATACAGTCTGCTATTAGTAATCTACAAGGAAGATGGTTTGACACTTCTGGAAAAGGATATAGAAGTAATTTAACTCAGGGGATGGATCAGAATCATATCATACAGCAAATTAACACTGGTTTAGGATTAAGGTCAGAAGTTTCTCAAACTTTCCCTGGAGAACGTATTAGATTTATACCAGAAAGGAATAAGGATAATACTTCATCATCTCCATTCGGAATAGACAGTGCATATACTCTAGATGTATTTAGTGCATTAAGATCTAATAATATAAATGATGCATATGAAAATGCAGTGGAATATTCAAAATCTAATAATCCTATGAAAATTTCTATAGGAAGAGAGTTTATGAAATTGTATAATGAAGCTGGAGAAGAATTTAAATCTACAAATGAATATTTAGAAAATATAGAAAGATTAAATACTTTTAAGAATTTTGCAGAAGAGTTAGGAATAGATAGTGAAGATATAATTTTAGATACTTTTAGAGAGGTTAGAGGAGCATCTAATGACCCTTCTAATAGATTCTATGAGTTATGGCAACCAGCGTATTGGACAGAAAAATTTGAAAGAGAGGGTATTACAGATAAGTTTAATCCTACTGATAGTTCTGTAGTAGGGGGAAGAAGAACTATTGAAGAAGAAATGTGGAGAATTTTAAAAGAAGAAGGAAATCCATTACCAGATATTTATCCTAGTGTAGGTCGTTTTGTCAATGCTGTTCAAACTAAAAACATACAGTATCTTAGAGGAAAAAGAACTGAAGATGCTTTTAAAGAAAATTACGTAAGAAGTAAGGGAATTAAAGGAGAGAGAGTTCTTCAAAATCTTAGTAGAAGTGAAGCTAAGGAATTAACATTCCAATTATTAAATAATTTATCTACTAATATAAAGCCTATAATGGCGATAGGTAGAAAACCTGGTAGTGGGGAGAGGAGTGAATCATTTGACATGAATGATGAGAATTCCTTAAATTCATTGTTAGAAAAGGCCAAATTTATACCAGAAGGTAAGATAAGTGCTGATATAGTTAAATTTGACGTATTAAATACTTCAGGAATTAGAGTAAGTTTTGAAGTACCTAAGGACGAAGAAATTGCTGGATATAAAGAAGGATCCTATATAGAGTTTGTTATTCCTATGAAGAATAATTTTAATCAAGGACATTTAAATGATTCAGGTATGAATGTAGATGCTATTGAAAGAGTTAATCCAAGATTAGGAAAAATTTTATCAGATTATAATGAGACCTCATCTTTACCAAGTCCAGT
>Ga0079226_10002528_pt1 | contig 14133 bp, 14 predicted proteins | sample Poulit2014_FD_76345 | JGI IMG/M metagenome (GOLD analysis project Ga0079226, IMG submission 76345) | Agricultural soil microbial communities from Georgia to study Nitrogen management - Poultry litter 2014 | ecosystem: Environmental > Terrestrial > Soil > Agricultural land | place: USA: Georgia... | reverse complement strand
TTTCATCAGCTAAAACGCGATTTCATCACGAACGAAGCGTGCGGCAACCGGAACGAAGGGCTAATTTCTAAAAAAATATAAAAAAATCTCGAAATGGTTTGAATATGTTACACTATGAAGGGAGAATGGAGGGAGCCGAAATGAGGGAACAACCAAAAAACAATATTGCCTATGATGCGATAAAAGCGTGGCGGATCACCGCATCGATTTATATGGCTGCACTGCTAGTCATATGGATAGCGGGAGCCGTCATTTCATACATATTTGATTTTTCGTATTTGTATATCGGAATTGGGGCAGTCGTTCTCGCAATCATTGTCTTTATATTCGTTTATCTCATTCCGAAGCTAAGGTATCGGAGATGGCGCTATGAAATCTTTGAACAAGAAGTGTATATCCAGCATGGAATCCTCATTGTCACTCGCACGATCATACCGATGATTCGCGTGCAGCACGTCGACACCGAACAAGGGCCGATTTTGAAACGGTATAAATTGGCGACCGTGTCGATTTCGACGGCAGCGACGACGCATGAAATTCCGGCTTTAGATGAAGAAGACGCTTCGATGATTCGCGATAGGATCTCTGTTTTGGCAAGGGTGGATGAAGACGATGTGTAAAGAACAGGAGTCATCCATATTAAAAGAGTTCAGCGCACCTCGGCGGCTCCATCCGGCGGCGATGTATTTCAATTTGGTTCAGGTCATCAAAGAGACAATATTCGGACTCGGGATCGGGCTTATTTTCACATTGAAAGAGTCGGTGTTTTATTTCTTGTTGTTCATCTCGATTTTTCTCGTCTTCATCATCATTTCGAGCATTTTATCTTGGCTAAGGTTCACCTACCGGATTGAAGAGAATGAACTGAGAATCGAACAAGGCGTTTTCATTCGCAAAAAGCGATACATTTCGTTGAATCGCATTCATAAAATCGACTTGACCGCCGATATCGTCCATCGAATTTTTAAGCTTGTCAAAGTCCAAATCGATACAGCGAGCAGCGGAGGAGGAGCAGAAGTGTCTCTGAGCGCCATCAAGGCGGAAGATGGGATTCGTTTGCGCAAAGCTTTGAAAAGGCAAGAAACAGAGAGCGCGGACGAAGAGAAAAAAGCGCCGACGCTTCCAACCGAGAAAATCACTTGGCAACGTCTTTTCATCGCCGGCACAACGTCTGGAAGCATCGGCATCATTCTGGCCGCCGTCATGGCAGGCTTTTCGCAAATCGAAGAATTGATTCCGCAAAATATGTACAACACCGCTTATTCATGGGTAATTGCACAAGGCTTCGTCATCTTGATTGTGCTCATCATTATGATTTTGTTTTTGCTATGGCTTTTCGGAATTGCCGGCACGATGATCAAATATGGCAATTTTACAATCGAAAAAAGGGAAAATGAACTGTTCATCAAACGCGGCTTGCTTGAAACAAAAGAGCTGACGATTCCTTTCGATCGGATTCAAGCAATCGGGATTGAACAGAGCCCGATTCGCCAGCCGATTAAATTCGTGCGCATTTATGCAGTGATCGCGGGAGGGTCTTTTGATAAGATGGAGCCTTTCCCAGTCCTTTTCCCGCTCATCCATGAAAGCGAGACAGAGCAATTTTTGAACAAGTTTTTGCCTGAATACGGGCAACTGGAAACTGATTTTATCCCGCTTTCGAAAAGAGGGCTGAAGTTTTATTTGTTCAATGCTTCGATTCTTTTCATTTTGGCGTTTCTTCCTGCCGTTTACTTTTTCCCGTCTTTCAGTTGGATACCGTTGCTTTTGATTCTCATCAGTTTAGGATTCGGATGGCTGCAACATAAAGATGGGGGCTACGCGATCGAAGGAAAGAAAATTGCCATCCGGCGCCGGACAGTCAGCAAAGTGACGGTGCGGACGTATCATCGGCGCATCCAATCATTGGAAAAAAAGCAACATAAGCTTCAAGCATACCAAAAGCTTGCCACGTTGGAATTGTCTTTGATCGGTTTAGGCGGGCTCGGCACCCATTATTCGTTGCGCCATCTGGAAGATGAAGATGCAAATAAAATAGCCGATTGGTATTCTTACCGAAAAAACAACTTGTCTGAAAAATCATAATCGGTTACGATAGATGGAGGGAGCATTATCGCTCCCGTTTATTTCCATCAAGATATGAATGGTTATTCATTCACTTGTTCAAGGAGGAGCGCTATGCTAAATCAATTAGGGATTGAAAAAATTACAATCGACCTTCCTTTCAGGCTCGACCATGTCAATTGTTTTTTGGCTGAAGGCGAGGAAGGATATATGATGATCGATACGGGATTAAATGATAAAAACGCGCGGGCGGTCTGGAAAGAAACGCTGAAAAACAAGAAGGTCGCCAAACTCGTTTTGACTCATCTGCATCCAGATCATACCGGATTGGCCGGGACATTGCAGCAATTTACAGATGCCGACGTTATGATGAGCGAAGCGGATGCTGTCGCATTGGATCAAATTTGGACGGATGAAGCGATTCCGAAACTGCTCAATGATTACAAAAAAGCTGATGTACCGGAACAATTGATAGACGGGATTGTTTCCATACTGAAGGATTTTCGATCGGCCGTCACCCCGACTCCGAACGTGAACCATTATTTAGAAGAAGGGGAAAGGATAGAAATCGGGAAGGAACAATATGAGGTCATCTTCACCCCCGGCCATTCCGACGGCCTCGTTTGCTTTTTCAATGAAGATCGGAATGTTCTCCTAAGCACGGACCATATTTTGCCTAAAATTACGCCAAACATATCGTATTGGTATTATGGAAAGCAAAATCCGCTCCAAGATTATGAAGATTCGCTTCATAAAATAAAACGATTGGATGCCGAATATGTCATCCCTTCCCATGGAGAGCCTTTTTATGATGCAAATCGCCGCATCGAGGAAATTTGGGCCCATCACCTCGAAAGGTTTGAGCAGACGCTTGAAGCGATAAAAGAACCTGCAACCGCATTTGAAGCCTGTGAATCTTTATTCAAAAAAGAACTATCTGTCTATGACTATCAATTCGCTATCGGCGAAGCGATTGCTCATTTGGAATATTTGCGGCATAAAGGGGAATGCGACCGCGAAATGGAAGCAGGCAAGTGGTTGTATTTCATCAAGTAGGTTGTCCGCTTCGAGCATTTTCCCCAAAATCTGTCATTAATGGTTGTCTTTCCTCCTCAAGTTTAATATGATATAATTTGTGAGACTTATGCAAATGGTATTAGATGAAACAGGGGCTTAATGACTACGAATACGAGGTGTGAAAGAGTGAAAAGGGCAGATAGAAAAAAACCGAGACGCTTATGGCTCAAAATACCGTTGATTATCATCCTCTTGCTAGGCATCGGGATTGGAGGATATGTTTTTTCTGTATATAATAATGCGAAAAAAACAATCAATGATAAAATGCATGATCCTGTCGAAACGATCGATACAGATTTGACGAAGAAGAAACTGCAAGCGACCGAACCGCTCAATGTACTGTTGTTGGGGATAGATGCAGAGGGGAGCCAAGCAGGCCGTTCGGACGCGATCATGGTCATGCAGCTTGACCCGGTTACAGATGCGATCACAATTGTCAGCATCCCGCGCGATACGAGAACGGAAATCGTCGGCAAAGGAATCCAAGACAAAATCAACCATGCCCACGCATTTGGCGGAACGGAGATGGCTGTCGCCACCGTCGAAAGCTTTCTCGATATTGAAATTGATTATTATGTAAGCATCAATATGGAAGGGCTCGTGGAACTCGTCGATGAGCTTGGAACGATCACCGTGAGCAATGACGTTGCCTGGTCGGACAAAAAATATGAATTCCCTGAAGGTGTCATCGAAATGGATGGCGATAAAACGATGGCTTTTGTGAGAATGCGCAAAAAAGACCCGATGGGCGACTTCGGCCGGACTGAGCGACAGCGAAAAGTGATTGAGGGCATCATCAATGAAGGAGCCAACGTCGGTTCGATTCCGAAATTTAGCGGCATGATCGATATTTTAGGAACGAATATGGCTACGAACATGGACTTCGATGATATGAAAAAATTGTTCGGCGGATATAAAGATACGCGCAGAAATGTTACGGAATATATGATTGCCGGAAATGGCCAAACCATCGACGGCATCTACTATTTGGTCGTTCCGGATGAAGAAGTGCAAAAAGCGCGTGATTTATTGGCAAACTGATTCATAGACCTTGTATAAAAAAACCTATAGGACTGCTCTTTGGCGTCTCCTATAGGTTTTTTGTTTATTTTTTAATGACCGCCTGTATGACGTGGCCGACGCCTGTATGACGGTAGCCTTCTTGCCGGGTCGCTTCCCCGTAATAAAAATGCAAGCATTCATGCTGATTGATCCAACTTAAAATATCTTGAGGGTCGTACAAAAACTGCTTATTTCCCGGTCCGCCGCTGTCGTATTTCAGCTGGTCTTCCGAATAGACTTCAAACAGGACGCAGCCGCCTCGTTTTACAGAACGGATGATATTGTCGATGAAATATTTTTGCTTCGTTTTTTCGACATGGCCAAATACCATGATGGCGCCATCGTATTTTTCCGCTTCTGTCTCCTTTGCGGTCAAATCGGCTTCGACGGTCAACACTTCTACGCCATTTTCCGCTGCTAATTGCTTCGTATGTTCGAGGCCGACAGCCGACACGTCATAGGCCGTCGCACGATGCCCTTGTTTCGCTAAAAACACGGCATTCCTGCCTTCTCCCTCGGCGAAACAGGCGATGTTTGAATTCGGTTTGAACAAATCGCTCTTTTCTTGGATGAATAAGTTGGCAGTTTTTCCGTACGTAAATCGATTCGCGGCAAACTGCTTATCCCACTTCTCTTTCGGCATAAAAATCTCTCCTTCATTACATTTTATTTCCGCCTGAACTTGCTCTGTTTTTTTCGTTGTTGCAATTGTTCCATTAAAGAAGCGGATGATTCCTTCCGTTTGCGCGTTTCGGCCTCATCGATGCCTATGATTATATAGCTGGAATCATCATGCTTCAAACGAAACGCCGTCCCTTCTTTGCTGCCGGCAGGCAACTCCTGTTTTCTGACGGTGAATTGATCATTTTTTTCCGCAACCAATATGACAGCGAAACCTTCTTCCATTCGGTCGAGCACCCCTATCACGTCAATCGCCTCCAGTGCAAGCTATTCCTTGCTGTTTGATTTCTTGAATCCGTTTATCTCCAATGCCGTTAACCTTTTTTAAATCATCTATGGAAGAAAACGGCCGCAAATCGATAATGTCTTTTGCACGAGCTTCGCCAATTTGTGTAATCTCCATCAGCTCTTCTTTTGACGCGTTATTGATATTGATGCAATCGCTCTTTTCGGTAGCTGACTCCGCTCGCCCGCTATTCGGACCGCTTGCTTTTTCTGTTTGGATGTCGATTGTTTTTCCGTCCGTTGTCACGGTGACAGTTCCATGTATGTCTGTTCCGAATAGGTCTATCTCTTTCGATGCAAAATATTGGACGATTTCTTCATGCGGGTGGCCGTATGCATTTCCGGCCCCTGCGCTATAAATGGCATATGCCGGATTGACGGCATCGATAAAGAGAGGGTCATTAGACGTATCGGAACCGTGATGGCCAAGCTGCAGAACATCTGCTTCTAACGGAATGCCGCGGCCGATCATCTCGTTCTCTTGTTCCTGATACGCGTCGCCGGTAAACAAAAAGGAAACATTCCCGTAAGTGAAACGGACCGATAAGGAATCTTCGTTCAAATCTCCGGACAACGTCTCAGGATGCAGAATCGCCAATTCAAGCGGACCGATATCATACATGGCTCCCGCCTTAGGCTCATCGTAGTCAGCATCGCTTTCTAGCACTGCTTCCATCGCATCTTGAAATAAATCCGTGTTTGCTGCATTTCCGGACATCCATACTTCGCCTGCATCAAAATGATCCATAATAGAATCCAATTGGCCGATATGGTCGGCATGCGGATGGCTGATGATGATAAGGTCGATAAAATCGATGTTTTCTTTTTGCAAGTAGGGCACCATTTCATCTCCTTGCCAATCGCCGACATCATACAAAATCGCATATTGGCCGTCTGTGCCTTTATAGTGGAACAATGTCGCATCGGCTTGGCCGACATCGATGAAGTGGACCGCCAGTTCATCTGATTGGACAGCATCGCTATTTGCGCCGGCTTGTTCTGCTGCCGTTTCTTGAGCATTCGTTTGCTCTGTTTGATCGGAGATTGTTTCTGGATTGTCCCCGCAAGCAACTAAAAAGATGGAAAAAAGCAATAAAAAAATGATGTTATGTCGCATGCATCTAGGCCGCCTTCTATTTAGAGTCTGCATATAAGCGTAGCAAAATTCATTTGAAAAAACCAGAAAGCAAGCACGGGGAAAATTTTGAAAAGGATGATGTCGAGAAAAAAAGAGATGTATAAATTTTAAAGGCTGTTTTCTAAAAGATTGGGACTGCGCACTGCCCGTCCCGCAGAAAAGTGTTTGTTGTTTTTGACACGAGCCCATAAACTGCGAAGCAATATTTTAAGTCTCGGATAAACGACTGCTACAAAAAAACTTCGCTTTCCGTGGACGGCTGGTGAGCCTCAGGCCAACAGGACGTCGGTCATGAAGGCGTTGCGCTCGTGACGTCCGAGTTCTTAGCCTTCCACTTCCTTCCTGCAGCGCACTTGCGGGGTCTCGCCGATGCCTTTTCTCTCGCAGGAGTTATCATGATATCGACTGCGAAAATCTGACAGCAACAATATTTACGAAAAGAGCCTTATTAAATATTAAAACATATCCGAAACATAAAAAATCCCTATTTTCTTAAAAAGGATAGAAAATAGGGATGAAAAACAATAAAATTACCGCCAAGAAAAGTTGCAGCGGAATGCCGATTTTCACATAATCTTTAAACCGATATCCGCCTGCGTTCATGACAAGGGCGTTGACGGGCGAAGCGACAGGCGTGGAAAAAGCCATGCTTGCACTAACCGCAACGGCGATGACGAATGGATAAGGGCTGACCCCAAGGTCGTTTGCCGCAGTTATTGCAATCGGCGCAAAAATGACAGCAGTTGCAGTATTGCTAATAAATTGGCTCAGTGTCGTCACCAATAGATAAAACCCGATCAATACCGCATAAGGTCCGAAGCTTCCTAACAAGCCGATGACGCTATCGCTAATGAACTGCACGCCTCCCGTATTTTCGAGCGCGGTTGCCATCGGGAGCATCGCTGCGATCAAAACGACAGACTCCCAATTGATTTTTTGATAACCATCTCCAATCGACCTGACGCAGCCGGTGATCACCATCAAAAATGCGGCAATCAATACAGTGATGACAGGTTCAATCGCTTCGAGCGTCATAAGAATGAGCATGAGCATCATGATGCCTCCGGCAATGGGCGCTTTTCCGCGAGCGACTTCTGTTTCTGCCGCCTCGGAAACCCGACCGACGACAATAATATCGCTTGACGTCTTTGCCAATGCCTCGATTCTTTTCCATTCCCCATGAACGAGCAAAGCATCTCCAGTTTGAAGTTTTACTTTGCATGCATCCGTCTGTATATATTTTCCGTTTCGATAGATAGCGAGCACGGAGCAATTATATTTTTTTCTGAAATGCAACTGGCGAATCGTTTTGTTTTGAAACGAAGAGTGCGGCGGGATAATCATTTCAGAAATCCCGAATTTGCTTGACAATAAATATTTGCTCGTATCGGAAACTTGTTTTTTCTCTATTTTTATAAAATCATTCGCTTCCATAAACGAAGCAAGGACATCAGGCTCTCCAAGCAAAAGGACGATGTCTCCTTTTTTAAAAGCGGTGCTCGCTTTCGGGATGACATGCTCGGTTTGCTGCAACCCGTGAAATGAGTTGGCGATTTTTCTTTCGATGGAGACGACCGTGATATGATGCAGATTCGTCAGTTGCAAATTTTTAAGCGTTTTGCCGATCACTGGCGATGTCGATTTTACTTTGGCCATTTGCAGATACGGATGAATTTTATACATCCCAGCTAGTTTGCTAGGAGGGATATGGTCGCCCTCGTCATAGCTTGCCGCATTGGCTGGAAGTAATTTTCTCCCTATTGTCGCCATAAAAATAATTCCCGAAATCAGGGCAACGAGACCGATTGGAGCAAATTGGAAAAAATGGAGCGCATCGTAGCCGTTTTCTGCCAACATCGTGCTTACGACAAGGTTGGGCGGCGTGCCGATCAAAGTGAGCATTCCGCCTAAGCTGCTGGCAAAAGCGAGAGGCATCAAGAGCTTCGTCGGACTGATTTCCATGCTGAGGGCAATGCTAATGATCACCGGCAAAAGGACAGCGACGGTTCCGGTATTGCTCATGAACGCGCTGAATATTCCGACCGTGGCCATTATGATGATAAGCAGCCTCGTTTCGCTGTTCTTTCCAAGCAGGATCAGCTTATTGCCGATTTGTTTCGCCAATCCTGTATTGAAGATGCCGGCGCCAACAATGAATAGGGCGGCAATCATAATGACGACCGGATTGGAAAAACCGGCGAGCGCTTCTTTTGGCGTGATGACGCCCGTAAGCGCGAGCGCCAAAAGAGAGCTGATGGCGACGATGTCGGAACGGAACTTTCCTGAAATAAAAAGTATCGTAGCAATGATCAATATTAAAAATGTAATTTTCATTTGGAACTTATCCCCTAAGTCGTTATGCCCACTATCTTACCAGATCTAAGAGTAATAATCTATTTTAAAATAGGAACATCGATAGAATGATGCTGAAAATGGCCGCTTCATCGAAAAAAATTATATTGAATAGCGTGCACGATTAACGCATAGTATCTGATAATAGAAATAAATCAAAAAATATAATAAAGGGGGTTTCAAGGCTAGTCCGCTAATCAACTGATTTTAAAAAATGATAAAAATGGAGGAAAACAAGTGAAAAAGAGAATGCGTTTTTTGACTATTTTCTTTTTATTGGCGAGCTTAAGTGCGCTGCTGTTCGCTTGCGGCGGAGGCGGCAGCTCGGATGAAGAGGCTTCCGGCGAGTCTGGAGATGCCGGAAACGAAAGCGGCGAAGAAATCACGAAGCTCGTCGCTGGCACTGACGCTACTTATGCACCGATGGAATATATGGATGATAACGGTGAAATTGTCGGCATCAATATCGATATTGTCAATGCGCTCGCAGAAGAATTGGGAATTGAAGTGGAGTTCAAAAATATCGGCTGGGAACCGCTATTTCCTGCAGTGGATAATGGGGAAGTCGATTTTGCCGTATCATCGATTACCATTACGGAAGAGCGTGAAGAATCATACGATTTTACAGACCCATACTATATAGCCAATCAATTGATTCTCGTGCCGGAAGATAGTGACGTCACAAGTTTTCAAGATTTGGAAGATAAACGAGTGGCGGTTCAAATCAATACGACGGGCCATATTGTCGTCAAGGACTTGCTAGGTGAAACAAGCACGAATATCGTGGCAGCGGAAACGATGCCGCTAGCGATCAGCGAAATGATCAATGGAAATGCGGAAGCTGCTGTCGGCGATAATTCAACGGTCAATGAATACATCAAAAATAATCCGGATGCTGCAGTGAAGACGGTAGAAGACGATAGTTTCGAAAAAGAATACTATGGCCTGATGGTCAAAAAAGGCAATGCAGAAGTGCTGGAATTGTTGAATGAAGGAATAGAGAAGATAAAAGAAAATGGCAAACTAGCCGAAATCTCCGGTTTTGAAATGGAAGAGTAAAAGATAGATCTGTCCGTACATTTACGGACAGTTATCTTTTGGAACAAAAAATTTCCAAATACTGGAGGTGGACACAATTGAGGTCATAGATTCTATTATCGATTTTTTCAAGTCGATACGTTTAGATATCCTTTGGAATTATAAAGATCTTTTCATTCGCGGAATCTGGGTGACGATCGGACTGACTGTCGTCGGTTACACATGTGGCGTGCTGTTAGGCCTATTGTTTGGGTTGGGAAGAATGTCTAAACGAAAATGGATTCATTATCCTTCCAAGCATTATATCGACTTTTTTCGGGGCACCCCGCTCCTCGTGCAAATTTTGCTCATCCATTTAGCTGTCATTCCGACAATTTTTGGCCATTCTTTAGGCTTTTTTGTCTCAGGAGCCGTTGCGCTCACGTTGAATTGCAGCGCATATACAGCAGAAATTTTCCGCGCAGGCATCCAGTCGCTCGATAAAGGGCAAATGGAAGCTGCAAGATCGCTCGGCATGCCGCATAATCTCGCGATGAAGCAGATTATTCTTCCGCAAGCATTTCGCCGCATGATCCCTCCTTTAGGGAATGAACTGATTGCTTTGTTGAAAGACTCCTCTTTAGTCACAGTCATTGCAGCAACAGATATCCTCTATGCCGCAAAAGTGGTGGCAGGGGCTAGTTTCAGAGTTTGGGAGCCTTATATTCTTGCAGCAATCCTTTATTTGATCTTGACATGGGTGTGCACGAAATTGATAGCGTATATCGAGAAGCGCTTCAGCACGAGTTATGTTCCGGCAAAAAGGCCAAAAGCATTTTCGTTCAGTCGCACATCAACGGGCGGAAGGTGATAGGATGATAAAAATTGAAGGTCTTGTAAAGTCATATGGCGATTTGGAAGTGTTAAAGGGAATCGATTATGAAATCAAAGAAAAAGAAGTCATTTGCATCATTGGGGCGAGCGGGTCCGGAAAGAGCACATTTTTAAGATGCATCAATCTGCTTGAAGACATTACAGATGGCGCCGTATATATCGAAAATGTAAAAGTGAACGATTCAAACACGAACATTAACGACATCCGCACTGAAGTCGGCATGGTGTTTCAGCAATTCAATTTATTTCCGCATATGAATGTGCTCGACAATATCACCATTTCACCGATTAAAATCCGTAAAATGACGAAAAAGGATGCGGAGAATTTAGCGTATGAGCTGCTCGATAAAGTAGGGCTCAGAGATAAAGCGCTAAACTATCCAGAACAGCTCTCCGGCGGCCAGATGCAACGGGTAGCCATTGCGAGAGCCCTTGCAATGAAGCCGAAAATCATGCTCTTTGATGAACCGACATCTGCGCTTGATCCAGAAATGGTGAAAGAAGTGCTCGATGTCATGAAACAGCTTGCAAAAGAAGGTATGACGATGGTTGTTGTCACTCATGAAATGGGCTTTGCCCGAGAAGTGGCAGATCGGGTTTTATTTATCGATGGCGGCTATTTGGTGGAAGAAGGGACTCCAGAAGAAATATTCAACAACCCGCAAAATGAAAGGACGAAAGCATTCTTGAGTAAAATTTTATAAGACCGTCGGCGGCGATTAATCGTTTTTATCGATGCCGCCAGTTTATTTATCTCAGATATAGACGAATTCAAAGAATAGGTTTTTAAAAGAAACATTCACACAATCGGGCATCATGGATGATTTGCCTTTAGCCTTGTCTGCCAAGTTCTAAGTTAATGGGTGCAAAACGATACAACTATGAATCTAGCAAAAATATTCCGCATTATTAGAATAGTCCTTTTTTTATCATGTTTCTGTGCTATAATAAGAAACTATAGATTCAATCAAAACTTGAATAGGGGGCTAATCATGTATCGAAAACTATTATTGGCATTAATGCTCGGATTGTTGATTGGAGTGTTGGCTGCATGCGGCGGCTCATCATCCGATGATACAGGAACGGATGCTCCGGAAAACGATGCCGAGGAAAATGAAAGCGCTACCGAAGAAGAACCGGAATCGGAAGGTTCGGCGGATAAAGATGTCTACACGGTCGCGACAGATAACGCCTACGTTCCATTTGAATATTTGGACGAAGAATCAGGCGAGCTAGTCGGATTTGATATCGACTTGATTACTGCGTTAGCTGAAGAAGCGGAAATTGAAATCGAATTCGAAGTATTGGAATTTGACGGAATTGTCGCTGGAATCAGCTCGGGACGTTTTGATATCGCAATAGCCGGAATGACAATCACAGAGGAGCGCCAAGAATCGATTGATTTCACGCAGCCGTATTATGAAGCTGGATTGATTCTTGCAGTGAAAGAAGGCACTGAAGATATCCAATCGATTGACGATGTCGATGGAAAAGTGGTTGCAACCCGTACAGGATCGACGAGCCAGGAATATTTGGCGGAAAAAACAGATGCCAATGCCGAAGCATTCCCGCAAATTGTGGAAGCGTACCAAAACGTGTTGGCGGGCCGAGCAGATGCAGTTCTCTATGATTTGCCGAACGTGCAATATTACTCAGAAAAAGAAGCTGGAGGAGAGCTGAAAACTGTCGGCGAGAAGCTGACTGGGGAAGACTATGGAATTGCATTCCCGAAAGGTTCTGAACTTCGCGATATCATCGACGATGCATTGACGACATTGAAGGAGAATGGAACCTATGATGACATTTATGAAGAATGGTTCGGCGAGCGTCCGGAAGGGACATGATTTAATTTCATAGTTGAATGGAAAAGCGTGACAATTTCACGCTTTTCTAATTTTTAATCCTGCTATTTTCTCTACTATCCAAGAAATGAAGGTGATGAGACATATGGAACATATTACGGGTGTACTTCCCTATTTGTGGGAAGGAATCCAACTGACTTTTTTCATAACTATCGTCGGAGTCGCCATCGGATTTGTGATCGGGGCATTTGCTGGGCTAGGCAGAATCTCCAAAAATAAATTTATTTTTTGGCTTTGCACCGCTTATGTGGAATTGATTCGCGGAACTCCCATTTTGGTGCAAATTTTGTTTATCTATTTTGGATTATCGGACTTATTTGGAATTAATTTGGATAAAGTTCTCGCTTCCGTCATTGCCATTGCCGTAAATGCCGGAGCATACATCGCCGAGATCGTCCGGGGAGGCGTTCAATCAATCGATAAAGGACAATTTGAGGCCGGGGATTCCATCGGACTGACAAAAAGCCAAACGATGTGGCATATCATTTGGCCGCAAGCTTTCAAACGAATGATTCCTCCGCTAGGGAACCAGTTTATCATCAGTTTGAAAGACACGTCGTTATTTTCCGCAATCGCAGTGAATGAACTGCTTTATCAAGGCAGGTATTACGCATCCTCGACATTCGTTTACTTTGAGCCGTATCTCATGGTAGCACTGCTTTACTTGGCCATCACGATTCCAGCCAGCATCATTTTACGACGGATTGAACGGAGGCTTGATGTTTGATGATAGTAGTGGAAGACTTGCATAAATACTTTGGAGAAAACGAAGTCCTAAAAGGGATATCCAACACAATCAATGAGAAAGAGGTAGTATGCATCATCGGGCCGTCCGGATCGGGAAAAAGCACATTTTTGCGTTGCTTGAATTTGCTTGAAGATGTGACTTCGGGCACGATTACGATTGCCGGTGAGGAAATTACGAACAAACATACCGATGTGCCGAAAGTGCGCTCGCAAGTCGGCATGGTGTTTCAGCATTTCAACCTGTTTCCGCATAAAACAGTGCTTGAAAATATTACGTTAGGGCCGGTTAAAGTGAAAAAGATGCCGAAAGAGGAAGCAGAAGCAATTGCGAGAGATCTGCTAGGGAAAGTTGGCCTTTCCGATAAGGCGGACGTTTATCCGGCAAGCCTCTCAGGCGGGCAAAAGCAAAGGGTCGCGATTTCTCGTGCGCTCGCGATGAACCCTAAAGTCATGTTGTTTGATGAGCCGACCTCTGCGCTTGATCCCGAACTTGTTGGAGAAGTGCTGGCGGTCATGAAAGACTTGGCGAAAGAAGGGATGACGATGGTTGTCGTCACTCACGAAATGGGATTTGCAAGAGAAGTGGGCGACCGTGTTATTTTTATCGATGAAGGGGTCATCATGGAAGAGGGAGACCCGGAGGAAATCTTCCAAAACCCAAAAAGCGAGCGGTTAAAAGCGTTTTTGGGACAGATTTTATAAAAAAATTTAGCCGGAATCTGCATTCAATGGAGGAGGATGCGGCCATTTTTTTGCTCGAAATATTTGGCGGGAGAGGTGAAAGCTTCATGTAAGAAAATCAGCACAAATAGAGGCACGATAATATTCCGTCGCAATGGTGGTGGGCATTGCCACGGAATATTTCTGTCTATTCACCGTGCTAGCAAGAGGAGGCGAAAAAGACTTTCGTAAATGAATAGACCGAATCTATATCAGAAAATGATATGCTATTTT
>Ga0079226_10002527_pt1 | contig 14135 bp, 12 predicted proteins | sample Poulit2014_FD_76345 | JGI IMG/M metagenome (GOLD analysis project Ga0079226, IMG submission 76345) | Agricultural soil microbial communities from Georgia to study Nitrogen management - Poultry litter 2014 | ecosystem: Environmental > Terrestrial > Soil > Agricultural land | place: USA: Georgia... | reverse complement strand
CCGGGCCTGCGGCTGGAGCTGGGCAACCCGCACACCGTCGTCGCCCTGCAGGACGAGCAGACCCTCGCCGAGCTGGACCTGACCAGCCTGCCCGGTGTGGACCCACAACCGGAGCACGGCAGCAACGTGGAGTTCGTCGTCCCGCTCGGGGAGGCGGAGGCCACCGAGGACGGCGGTCGCATCGGTGTGCTGCGGATGCGGGTGTACGAGCGCGGGGTGGGGGAGACCCTCTCCTGCGGCACCGGGGCGTGCGCTGCTGCGCTGGCGGTGCGCGCCTGGTTCGGCGACGGCGCGCCGGACCACTGGCAGGTGCACGTGCCCGGTGGGCGGCTGCGGGTGCGGGTGGACGGCGACCGGGTGGAGCTGGCCGGACCGGCCGAGCTGGTCGGGGTGGTCACCCCGCTGCCGGGCTGAGTCCGGCGCCGGTGCGCGTGGCGCTGCCTACTCCTCCGGCGTGCTGACCTGCAGCACCCGGAACCCCTTCGCGCTCGCCCGCCGGCTCGTGGGCAGGCCGAGCTCGCTGGTGATCCACCGCTGCAGGGAGTCCGAGCCCAGGTTCTTCGCCACCACCAGCTGGGCGGTGGCTCCCGGTGCCAGCCGCGGCAGCCAGGTGCGCAGCATCTCGTGCAGCACCGCCTTTCCCACCCGGATCGGCGGGTTGGACCAGATCGCGTCCAGCCGCAGCTCCGGCTCAGCCGTGAGCAGGTCCTCAGGGGTGGCGGTGACCACGTTGGCCAGGCCGAGCCGTTCGGCGTTCTGGGCGGTCAGCTCCAACGCCCGGGTGTTCACGTCCACCGCCAGCACCCGCGCCCCAGGGCTGGCCATCGCCATGGTCAGCGCGATCGGCCCCCATCCGCAGCCCAGGTCCAGCAGCGTTCCCGACGGCGGAACCTCGCCTGCTTGGGCCAGTAGCACCGTGGTGCCGGGGTCCAGCCGGGTGGCGGAGAACACGCCGGCGTCCGTGCTCACCTGGACCTCCTGCCCGCGCAGGGTCACGGTCAGGGTGCGCGGGGCGCTGGCGGCGTGCGGCTCGTTGGTGAAGTAGTGACCCACAGCCGCAGCGTACGTGCCAGCGCCAGCCGTGAGCGAAATCCTCTGGCGGGAGCGCAGGGGGCGTGGGATCGTGGAGGTATCCAGATCCGGCTGCCGACAAGGACACCATGACCCGACCCACCGCCCATCCGAGGTCCGCTGAGCTGGACGCCTCCACCGAGGCCCGCGCGCAGGACGTCGTCAACCGGATCCTGGCGAGGGCGGGCACGGCGATCCAGCACGAGCAGGACGAGCACACCGGCCATGACGGCGACCAGCTGGACCTGGCCGAACGTACCGCGCTGCGCCGGGTCGGCGGGCTGTCCACCGAGCTGCAGGACGTCAGCGAGGTGGAGTACCGGCAGCTGCGCCTGGAACGGGTCGTTCTGGTCGGACTGTGGACCCACGGGACCGCTGAAGAGGCGGAGATCTCCCTGCGCGAGCTCGCCGCACTCGCCGAGACCGCCGGTTCGGTGGTGCTGGACGGGATGCTGCAGCGGCGTTCCGCCCCCGACCCGGGCACCTACCTGGGTTCGGGCAAGGCCGCCGAGCTCGCCAGCGTGGTGGCTGCCACGCACGCGGACACCGTGATCGTCGACTCCGAGCTGGCCCCGTCCCAGCGGCGCGGGCTGGAGGACGTCATCAAGGTGAAGGTGATCGACCGCACCGCGCTGATCCTGGACATCTTCGCCCAGCACGCCAAGTCCCGGGAGGGCAAGGCCCAGGTGGAGCTGGCCCAGCTGGAGTACCTGCTGCCACGGCTGCGCGGCTGGGGTGAGTCGATGTCCCGGCAGGCCGGTGGCCGGGTCGCCGGCGGTGCGGGGATCGGCTCCCGCGGACCTGGTGAGACCAAGATCGAGCTGGACCGGCGCCGGATCCGCACCCGGATGGCCAAGCTGCGCCGGCAGATCGCGCAGATGGCTCCCGGTCGCGCTGCCCGCCGGCACTCCCGCAGCGCCGGTGATGTGCCCTCGGTGGCCATCGCCGGCTACACCAACGCCGGCAAGTCCTCGCTGCTGAACCGGCTCACCGATGCCGGGGTGCTGGTGCAGAACGCCCTGTTCGCCACCCTGGACCCGACAGTGCGCCGGGCGCAGACCCCGGACGGACGCGCCTACACCCTGGCGGACACGGTCGGCTTCGTGCGTAACCTGCCCACCCAGCTGGTGGAGGCGTTCCGCTCCACGTTGGAGGAGGTCGGCGCCTCGGACGTGATCCTGCACGTGGTGGATGCTGCGCACCCGGATCCGGAGGGTCAGATCACCGCGGTACGGGACGTGCTGCGGGACATCGAAGGGGCCCGGGAGCTGCCGGAGATCGTGGTGCTGAACAAGGCGGACCTGGCCGCACCGGAGACTCTTCACCGGCTGCGCACCCGGGAGCCGGACGCGATCGCCGTCTCCGCACGCACCGGTGCCGGTATCGAGGAGCTGCGCGCACGCATCGCCGAGACCCTGCCCCGGCCGGCGGTCGAGGTGGACGTGCTGGTGCCCTACGACCGCGGCGACCTGGTGCACCGGGCGCACACCACCGGCGAGGTGATCGCCACCGAGCACCTCGCCGAGGGCACCCGGCTGGTGGCCCGCGTGGACGACGCACTGGCCGCTGAGCTGCGCCGCGCCGGCTGACGGCTGTGGACGGTGTACCGGGCTGCCACCACCGGCGCGATACCGTCGGGGGGTGGGTGCGAACGAGCAGGACGCGCGGGTGGGTGACGCCGAGCCCGCGCACACCATCGACACCGCTCTGGACGAGGTGGTGGCGGCGATGGGCGGTGCCCGCCGCGCGGGGCAGCACGAGATGGCCCGCGCCGTCGCGGACACCCTCGACGACGGTGCGCACCTGCTCGTCCAGGCCGGCACCGGGACCGGCAAGTCCCTGGCCTACCTGGTGCCCACCCTGCTGAAGACCGTCTCCTCCGGGCAGCGGGCGATCGTCTCCACTGCGACCCTCGCCCTGCAACGGCAGATCCTCGGCCACGACCTGCCCCTGGTCACCGAGACCCTGACCCGCCACCTCGGCCACGAGCCGGACGTGGCACTGCTCAAGGGCTGGCACAACTACGTGTGCAAGCACAAGGTCGCCGGCGGCTACCCCGACGACGAAGGGGCGCTGTTCGCTGCCACGGAGGCTGCGCCGTCGACCGCTGAAGAGCACCCCGGCGAGGCCGAGGAGTCGCTCGGCGGTCAGGTGGTCCGGTTGCGGGAGTGGGCCGGGGAGACCGACACCGGCGACCGGGACGACCTGGTGCCCGGGGTGAGCGAGCGCGCCTGGCGGCAGGTGTCGATCACCTCCTTGGAGTGCCTGGGCCAGAAGTGCCCGCTGCTGGCCGAGTGCTTCCCCGAGCGTGCGCGCGCCCACGCGCGCGAGGCCGACCTGGTGGTCACCAACCACGCGATGCTCGGTATCGCCGCCTCCGGGAACCCCAAGGTGCTGCCCGAGCACGAGATCCTGGTGGTGGACGAGGCGCACGAGCTGCCCGACCGGGTCACCGCCCAGGCCACGGTGGAGCTGTCCGCGGCGGTGGTGGAGCGCACGGCCCGTACCGCCCGACGACACACCGGACTGCCGCTGTCCGGGTTGCAGGAGGCCGCCGAGGAGCTGCGGCCGCTGCTGATGGCCGTGCCGGAGGGTCGGCTGCGCTCCGGTCTGCCTGAGGAGCTGGCGCCGGTGGTGCGCACGATCGCCGACGGCGCCCGCGAAGGGATGTCGGCGATGCGCGACCAGCAGACCCCAGCCGCGGAGGCAGGCGCGAAGTCGGTGGCGCACAGCGCGCTGCTGGCCTTGTTCGAGGTGGCCGACCGGCTGCTCTCGGACCGGATCACCGAGCACGTCGACGTGCTCTGGTGCGAACGCGGCCGGCGGCCGGGGGAGGCCTCGCGGCTGATGCTTGCCCCGCTGAACGTGGCCGGTCCGATCGCGGGGGACCTGCTGGCGGGCCGCTCCGCGGTGCTCACCTCCGCCACGCTCGCCCTCGGCGGCACGTTCCAGGCCACCGCCCGCTCGCTGGGCCTGGCCGACGGCGCCTACCGCAGCGAGCTGGTCTCCTCGCCGTTCGACTATGGCCGGCAGGGCATCCTGTACGTCGCCTCCTCGCTGGCCCGCCCCGGTCGGGACGGTACCGACGAGAAGATGCTCGCGGAGATCGCCGAGCTGGTGACCGCCTCCCGGGGTGGGGCGCTCGGGCTGTTCTCCTCCCGACGTGGTGCCCAGGCGGCGGCGGAGGCGCTGCGCGAACAGGTCGAGTGGCCGATCCTGCTGCAGGGTGATGACGTGCTGCCCACGCTGGTGCGGGACTTTGCCGCGGACCCGACCGCGAGCCTGTTCGGCACCCTGTCCCTGTGGCAGGGGGTGGACGTGCCCGGCCTGAGCTGCCGGTTGGTCTTCATCGACCGGATCCCGTTCCCGCGCCCGGACGACCCGGTCAAGGCCGCCCGCACCGAGGCCGTCGGCCGAGCCGGTGGCAACGGGTTCATGGCCGTCTCGGCGACCCATGCGGCCCTGCTGCTGGCTCAGGGCGCCGGCCGGCTGATCCGCAGCACCACCGACCGTGGTGTGGTCGCCGTGCTCGACCCGAGGCTGCGGACCGCCCGGTACGGATCGTTCCTGGCCGCGAGCCTGCCGCCGCTGTGGCCGACCACCGACCCGCAGGTGGTGCGGGGTGCGCTGCGCCGGCTGGCGGGCGACGCGGTGGCCGGTGACCTGGCGGCCGGCCACGACGTTGCGGCCGCCGAAGCGGCTGCCGAAGCGGCTGCCGGCAGCTAGGTCACAGCGAGCGGAGCACGCTGACCACGCGGCCGAGCACCTCGGCCTCGGACCCGTCGATCGGGGCGTAGTTCTCGTTCGCCGGCAGCAGCCAGATCGCCTCGTCGGTCTTCTTCAGCGTCTTCACCGTCGCCTCGCCGTCGATCATCGCCGCCACGATCTCGCCGTTCTCCGCGACCGCCTGGCTACGTACCACGACCCAGTCCCCGTCGCAGATCGCCGCATCGATCATCGAGTCGCCGACCACCTGGAGCAGGAACAGCTCACCGTCGCCGACCAGCTGACGGGGCAGGGGGAACACGTCCTCGATCGCCTGTTCGGCCAGGATCGGACCGCCGGCGGCGATCCGGCCGACCAACGGCACGTAGGCGGCGCGGGCGGTGTCCTGCTCACCGTCGTAGGTGGTGAACGTGGCCGCGTTCCCGCGCACCTTGCGGGAGTCGTCGCCCACGATCTCGATCGCCCGGGTGGACAGTGCGTCCCGGCGCAGGAAGCCCTTCTGCTCCAGCAGCTCCAGCTGGTACTTCACCGAGGACGGGCTCGCCAGACCCACCGCAGTGGCGATCTCACGCATCGTCGGCGGGTAGCCCTTCGCCTCCAGGCTCGCGCGGATCGAGTCCATGATCCGACGCTGACGGGGGCTCAGCGTCGCCGGGTCCGGGCGCTGGCTCTCGTCCTTCTTCGGTGTGCGGGCCATGGTCTCCTCCTGCTCCACATCGCCTGGAAATCCGCCGATGTCAGTGGTCGATGATCTGCTCTGGTCGTGGCGTTCTCCACGATAAGCGCCACCACCCGAATCGCCAAACATGTGTTCGACTGGCGTGTCGTGCGCGACGCGTGCTACGTTCAGCACAGACGTTCGACGTACGGGTGTTCGACGAGAGCGAGGAGACGAGAACGATGAGCGCAGTGGCGTTCCCCACGGTGGGTGTGACCATGCCCGTTCGGCGGCGGCACCTGGTCGCCGTCCCCGATCTGGTCGCCGTCCCCGACCCGCTTCCCGCGCCGGCGACCACCACGGCTCCGCTACGGCTCACCGACCGCGGCCGCGCAGTGCTGGTCGTGCTGGCGTTCGTGCTTGCCGCGGCGTTCGGCGCCGGCGTCGGCCTGGCGCTGCCGACCCAGGAGCCCGTGCCCGAGCAGGTGCAGAGCGTCACCGTCGGTCCGGGGGAGAGCCTGTGGACGATCGCGGAGGGCGTCGCCGCCGACGGGCAGGACGTGCGCGCGGTCATCGACCAGATCGTCACGCTGAACAACCTGTCCGCTGCTACGGTGCACGCTGGACAGGAGCTCACCGTTCCCGCAGGCGACTGAACCTCGGCGTCGGCGGCCGCCCACCGGGAGACCTGTGGCCGCGGTCACTTGCGCGAGCGGGCCTTGGATGTCTAGATTTGGACACATCTAGTAGTTACACGGATGTGATTGTCCGCCATATGGTGCCGAGGGCACCGCGTCGGAGGGAAGGGAACCGCCTGGTGCACTGCCCGTTCTGCCGGCACGGCGACTCCCGGGTGGTGGACTCGCGTACCGCTGAGGACGGCGCCTCCATCCGCCGCCGGCGGCAGTGCCCCGAGTGCGGCCGCCGATTCACCACGGTGGAGACCACCAGCCTGAACGTGATGAAACGCTCCGGGCTGTCGAACCGTTCAGCCGGGACAAGGTGATCGCGGGCGTGCGCAAGGCCTGCCAGGGCCGCCCGGTCTCCGAGGACGACCTGGCGCTGCTGGCGCAGAAGGTCGAGGAGGCCGTCCGCGCCACCGGTGTGGCCGAGGTGGACGCCCACGAGGTCGGCCTGACCATCCTCGGCCCGCTGCGCGACCTGGACGAGGTCGCCTACCTGCGCTTTGCCAGCGTGTACCAGGCGTTCTCCTCCCTGGAAGACTTCGAGGCAGCGATCACGGCCCTGCGCGAGGAGCGCATCGCGTCGGCGCCGCTCGAGTAGAGACGTCCGCCGGTGGTCCGGGAGGGGAAGCCCGGACCACCGGCGGCGAACAGCTGCGCTACCGGTCGCTGGACCGGGGCGCCCACAGGTTGACGCCACCGTCCTGGGCGTGCCGGTCGATCTCGGCGAGCTCCTCGTCGGTGAACTCCAGGTTCTCCAGTGCGCCGAGCGTGTCGTCCAGCTGCCGCACGCTGGAGGCGCCGACCAGCGCGGTGGTCACCCGGGGGTCGCGGAGCACCCAGGCCACCGCCATCTGCGCCAGCGACTGCCCGCGCCGACCGGCGATCTCGTTCAGCGCGCGCACCCGGGCCAGGTTCTCCTCGCTCAGGTACTCCGCGCGCAGCGGGCCGCCCTTCGCCCGGCGGGAGTCCGCAGGCACCCCGTCCAGGTACTTGTCGGTGAGCATGCCCTGGGCCAGCGGGGAGAACACCACCGCGCCCAGCCCCGCGTCGCCGAGCACGTCCAGCAGGGACTCACCGGTGCCGGCGTGGTCGGTGTCCTCGATCCACCGGTTCAGCATCGAGTAGGAGGGCTGGTGCACCAGCAGGTCCAGGCCGATGTCTGCGGCCACGGCCAGCGCCTCCCTGGTGCGCCGGGCGTTGTAGGAGGAGATCCCGGCATACAGCGCCCGGCCGGAGTCCACTGCGGTCTTCAACGCCCCCATCGTCTCGGTCAGCGGGGTGTCCGGGTTGAAGCGGTGGCTGTAGAAGATGTCCACGTAGTCCAGGCCCATCCGGCGCAGCGAGGCATCCAGGGAGGACAGCAGGTACTTGCGCGAGCTGCCGTCGCCGTAGGGCCCCGGGTGCATCAGGTAGCCGGCCTTGGTGGTGATCACCAGCTCGTCCCGCAGTGCGGCGAGGTCGGCGCGCAGCATCCGGCCGAAGTTCTCCTCGGCAGCCCCCGGCGGCGGACCGTAGTTGTTCGCCAGGTCGATCTGGGTGATGCCGCGGTCGAACGCGTGGTACACGATCTCCCGCTGGGTCTCCAGCGCCGTGGTGTCGCCGAAGTTCTGCCACAGACCGAGGGAGACGAGCGGCAGCTGCAGCCCGCTCCTCCCGCAGTAGCGCATCGGCATGGTCTCGTACCGGTCCTCGGCAGGTGTGTACATGCTCCCGAGGGTAGCTCGCAGACCAGCGCCGGAGCAGCGCGCGTCTCGGGGTAGGTTCGTCCCATGGACCCCCGACGCCGTGACAGCCCGGACCTGCGCACCTTCTACCCGGAGATCGAGCCGCACGAGACCGGGTACCTGGGGGTCAGCGACGGGCACGAGCTGTACTACGAGGTGAGCGGTAACCCGGCGGGCAAGCCGGTCGTCTTCCTGCACGGCGGACCAGGCTCGGGCGTGAGCCCCGTGCAGCGGAGGGTGTTCGACCCCGAGCGGTACCGGATCGTCCTGTTCGACCAGCGCATGGCCGGCCGCTCTCGCCCGCACGCCTCCGCTGCGGACGCCGACCTGAGCACGAACACCACCTGGCACCTGGTCGCCGACATCGAAGCCCTGCGCACGCACCTGGGCATCACCGCGTGGCAGGTGTTCGGGGGCTCCTGGGGCTCCTGCCTGGCGCTGGCCTATGCGCAGACCCACCCGAGCCGGGTCACCGAGCTGGTGCTGCGCGGCATCTTCACCCTGCGCCGCAGCGAGCTGGACTGGATGTACGAGGGGCCGCTGCGCAACGTCTACCCGGACGCCTGGGAGGACTACCTCGCGCCGGTACCGCTCGAGCGCCGCGTCCCCGGGCGGCTGCAGGAGGCATTCCACGACCTCCTGTTCGACCCCGACCCGACCGTCCACGTGCCGGCCGGTGCGGCATGGACCGCCTGGGAGAACACCGTGATCTCCCTGTACCCCGACCCGGCGAACTTGGCCAAGGCCGACGACCGCAGCCATGCCGTCTCCTTCGCGCGCATCGAGAACCACTTCTTCGTCAACCACGGGTGGCTCGAGGAGGGGCAGCTCATCCGCGACGCGCACCTGCTGGCCGGCATCCCCACGGTGATCGTGCAGGGCCGCTACGACATGTGCACCCCCGCCGTCTCGGCCTACGAGCTCGCCCAGGCCATGCCGCACGCCGAGCTCGTGCTCACCCCGGACTCCGGCCACGCTTTCAGCGAACCCGCCACCCTGGACGCCCTGGTCCGCGCCACGGACGCGTTCGCCGGTCGCTGACCCGGCGGCCTCATCCGATCCCGGCCGAGCCACGACGGCCGGGCAGTATTCGGTGGCGCCGCTGCCCTCGGCAGGGCAGAGTGGGCCCCAGGCACCGGAGCACCTGGCGCCGGTGACGCACGTCAGACAGGAGTCCTGATGTCATCCGAGAAGTCCGACGATCCGATGGCCGAGGCCAAGGCCAAGATGCGTGCGGCGCTGGAGAAGAAGGCCGAGCGGGAGCACCTCACCGAGGAGACTCCACCGAACACCGGCCCGGTGCATGGTTCGGAGGTGGACCACGCCGGACGCCGGGTGTTCCGCCGCAAGTCCGGCTGAGGGGACTCAGCCGCGGGCAGGAGCCGGTCCGGCAGGGGGTCAGTCGGCGCTGTCCGGGCGCAGCGTGCGCAGCCGCACCGTCGCCTCCATCGCCTCGATCCGCGCCAGCGTCTCGGCCGGCAGTTCGCCGCTGATGTCGGTGACGGCGTAGCCGAGCGTGCCCGAGGTCGCCAGCACCTGGCTCTCGATGTTCGCTCCGGCCGCGGAGAGCTCCTGGTTCGCCGCCGCCATCACACCGGGAACGTTCTGGTGCAGGTGCGCGATCCGCCGGGTCCCGGCGGTGGGCCGGTCCAGGATCAGTGCCGGGACGTTCACGCTCAGTGCGGTCGCCCCCGAGGACAGGTAGTCGCGCAGCTTCGCGGCCACGAACCGGCCGATGTCCTGCTGCGCCTACTCGGTGGACCCGCCCACGTGCGGGGTGAGGATCACGTTCGGCAGGTTCCGCAGCTCGGAGTCGAAGGCATCGCCCTGCTTCTTCGGCTCCTGCGGGAAGACGTCCACCGCCGCTCCGGTGACCCGGCCGGCCAGCACCTGGTCGCGCAGCGCGCCGTAGTCCACCAGGAACCCGCGGGACAGGTTCAGGAAGATCGCGCCCGGCTTCATCGCCGCGAACTCACCGGCACCGAACATGCCGGCGTTGCCGGGCCGGCCGTCCACGTGCAGGGTGACCACGTCCGCCTCCGCCAGCAGCGAGTGCAGGCTCGGCATCCGCTTCGCGTTGCCCAGCGCCAGCTTCTCCGCCGTGTCGTAGAAGATCACCCGCATCCCCAGCGCCTCGGCCACCACTGACAGCTGGGTGCCGATGTTGCCGTAGCCGACGATGCCGAGCGTGCGTCCACGCACCTCGTGCGCACCGTTGGCGGACTTGTCCCAGGTGCCCGCGTGCAGCGACTTGTCCTTCTCGGTCAGCCGCCGGGTGAGCGCGATGATCTCCGCCAGCGCCAGCTCCACCACAGAGCGGGTGTTGGAGAACGGGGCGTTGAACGCCACCACGCCGGCACCGGCTGCCGCGATCAGGTCGATCTGGTTCGTGCCGATGCAGAACGCACCGATCGCGACCAGGTCCTTGGCCTGCTCCAGCACCTTGGCGGTGACGTGCGTCTTGGACCGGATGCCGAGCACCTGCACCCCGTCCAGGGCGGCGATCAGCTCGTCCTCGTCCAGCGCCCCGGACCGTGTCGACACCTCCATCCCGGCAGCATCGAGCACCTCGGTGCCCAGAGGATGGATGTTTTCCAGAAGGAGTGCCTTGACCACGGCCCTATCGTGCTCTTCTTGTGCCTGGATGCAAAAACGTGCTCAGTGCGTGGACGCCAAGGATGCGGGCAGCGCGCCCGCATGCACCAGGTGCAGACGTCGGGTAGCCCGGGTCATGGCGACGTACAGGTCGGCTGGAGCTCCGCCGTCGAGCAGCTCCTGGGGTTCGACCACGACCACCACGTCGAACTCCAGCCCCTTGCTCCCCGCTGGGTCCAGCACCACCACCTCGGCGCGCAGGTCGGAGCCATCACCTGCCCCGACGGCCTCGATGAGCGCCGCGTGCCGCCGCTGGTCGGCGATCACGGCGAGCGTCCCGTGCCCGCGCGCCTGGTCCACCACCTCCTGCACCCCGCGCACCAGGTCGCTGACCTGCTCGCGCACGACGGCGTCCGGCACGTCCCGGGCAGAGGTCACCGGGGCCTCGGGGAGGTCCGGGCGCCAGGTCTGCATCGCCTGCTGCGCCAGCGCCATGATCGAGGCCGGGGTCCGGTAGTTCACCGTGAGCGTCTCGGTGCGGAACGTCCGTCCCAGCGGCCGGGAGAGCATCTGCTCCCAGTCCCGAGCACCGGCGGGGCTGGAGGTCTGCCACACGTCCCCCACGATGGTCATCGACCGCCGCGGGTTGCGCCGCCGCAGCGCCCGCCAGGCCATCGCGGACAGCTCCTGCGCCTCGTCGACCACCACATGCCCGTACGTCCAGGACCGGTCCGCAGCGGCACGCTCGGCGGTGGTCAACGCAGTCCCGCCCCCGGCGAACCTGCCCGCGACCATCTCAGCGGAGACCAGGCCGCCGCCCGCCCCGGAGGCGGACAGCATCTCCCGGGCATAGGCGACCTCCTCCGCCCGGCGGGCCTGCTCCGCCTGCGCCTCGGCACGGCTGGCCTCGTCATCGGCGCCGAGCAGCTCGGCCAGCTCGTCCAGCAGCGGCACGTCCGCAGCGGTCCAGGCCGCGCTGCGGTCGCGGGCCAGCCGGGACCGTTCCGCCGCGGACAGCCGTGGTGCCGCCTCGGCGAGGCGGTGCGGTTTGGCATACAGGTCGGCGAGCAGACCGGTGGCGGTCAACGGGAGCCAGCACAGGTTGAGCGCCACGCGCACGTCCCGAGCCGAGCGCAGCTCCTCGACGATGTCAGCGTGGTCCTCGGTGCCGCCGCCGACCTTCTCGGCGTACTGCTCGGCGAGCGCATCCAGCATGTGCCGCACGAACGTCACCCGAGCCAGGTTGTGCGGCTGACGGGAGCGCCGGGCACGGGCCTGCGCCTCGGCCATGTCCTGCGTGCGCAGCCGCAGCCGTAGCGAACCGACCTTGAGGTCCTGCTCGGGCAGGATGCGCTGGCGGGCGCGCACGGCGTTGGACAGGATCCGCGCCCACAGGGGGCGCCCCTTGATCTGCGCGAGCGCCGGATCCTCGGTGCCGGTGGCCTCGATGCCCGGCAGCAGGTCCGCGATCGTCGTGGACACCACGCCGGTCTCACCGAGCGCCGGCAGCACCTGCTCGATGTAGCGCAGGAACACCCGGGAGGGGCCGACCACCAGGACCCCGGAGCGTTCGATCTGCTCCCGGTGGGCGTAGAGCAGGTAGGCGGCCCGGTGCAGCGCGACCGCGGTCTTGCCGGTCCCCGGTCCGCCCTCGACGACCAGCACCCCGTCCAGCGGGGAGCGGATGATCGCGTCCTGCTCCGCCTGGATGGTGGCCACGATGTCGCTCATCCGGCCGGTACGTTCCGCGTTCAGCGCCGCCAGCAGGGCGCCTTCGCCGCTGAGCACCACGTCGTCGGCCACCGCATCGGCGTCCAGCAGGTCGTCCTCCAGACCGACGACGGTCCGCCCCTTGGTCTGCAGGTGTCGGCGCAGCACCACCTCACCTGGTTCCGCTGCAGTGGCCTGGTAGAACGGGCGGGCCGCCGGGGCACGCCAGTCGGTCAGCAGTGGGTGGTGCTCGGCGTCGGAGATGCCGATGCGGCCCACGTACCGGCGCTGCCCGTCCCGAAGGTCGAGACGACCGAAGACGAGCCGGTCCTCCACTGAGCCCAGCTGCGCGAGACGGTCCTCGTACAGCGTGGCGAACGCGTCCCGCTCGGACCTGTTCTGGTGCGTGCCCACCGCACCGGTGCGCCGCACCTCGGCCAGGCGGCGCCGGGTGTGCGCACGCAGCTCGTCCAGCCGGGTGTAGACGGCGGTGACGTGCGCCTGTTCCTGGTCCAGCTGGTGCTGCTGGTCCTGCGCAGCCTCGAGGCCCCCGTGGCGGGAACCAGGCAGATCGACACCGGGCTGTGACGTCGATCGATCGGGTGCCATGTCGCTACTGGTCACCGATGGGATCTCCTCGCGTCCGGACAGAACAAGGCGAACGATTATTATCCACTGTTTTGACCTGCTGCGGGTGCCTGAGCACTGTGATCTGCCTCCCGCAGGAGGGGACACTGCGACTGTCGCTGTCCGGCCGTGCGGACGGGAATGTCCCCCGCCCGGTCGGTGTTCAACCCATCGAGGTGAGAAATTGACGATGAAGGATCCACGAGAGCTGTACCGCTGGGCCGAGGACGCTCCCGCCCCTGAGGAGGGCGAAGTGCCCGTGCTGGTGCACGCCCTGCAGGGGTCGATGGACGCCGGCAGCGCGGGCCGGCTGCTCGCCCAGCACCTGACCAGCAAGCTGCCGTCGGTGCGCGTGCTCAGCTTCGAGATGGACGAGCTCCTGGACTACCGGTCTCGGCGGCCGGCGATGACCTTCAAGGACGGTGCGTGGACCAGCTATGACGAACCGGAGCTGGTGCTCGACCTCATCCGTGACGACGACGGTGCGCCGGTGCTGCTGCTGCACGGGCTGGAGCCGGACCTGCGCTGGGAGCAGTTCGTCGCTGCGGTGCAGTCGGTGATCGATGAGTTCGGGGTGCGGCTGACCATCGGGGTGCACGGGATCCCGATGGGGGTGCCGCACACCCGGCCCATGACCGTGACGGCCCACGCCACCCGGCCCGAGCTGATCGAGGCCCACCCGAACTACCTCTCCACGGTGCAGGTGCCCGCGAGCGCTGCGGCACTGCTGGAGCTGCGTCTCGGTCGGCGCGGCCGGGACGCGATGGGTTTCGCGGCGAACGTGCCGCACTACCTCGCCCAGGCGGACTACCCGCAGGCAGCGGCTGAGCTGGTCCGGCAGGTGGCCCGCGCCGGTGACCTGAGCCTGCCCGTAGGCGACCTGGAGGCCGCTGGCGCGCGGGTGCGTGGTGAGATCGACCGGCAGGTGGCCGAGTCCGAGGAGGTCACCGCAGTGGTGGCTGCGCTGGAGCGACAGTTCGACCAGTTCAGCGCGGCGGCGGAGAACGAGGGCCGATCACTGGGCCGCACCCCCATGGACGAGCTGCCCAGCGCGGACGAGCTCGGCGCCCAGCTGGAGGCGTTCCTGGCCGGTCAGGACGGCGACCCGCAGGACTGAACCGGCCCGTGGCGAGCCGCCCGGCGGGGGTGGAGCAGGGCCCGCACGGGCTGGTCGCCGCAGTGCGGCCGCGCCGAATTGTCCAGAGTGCTAGCGCTGCGGCGACCGGTCATGCCAGACTGGCACGCGTTGCAAGCGTTTGACTTACGTAGGACCCGGGGCACGCACACTCCAGTGCAGGTCTCACGGGCGGCCATCGCATCCCGGTGGTGCCGGCCGCT
>Ga0079226_10002526_pt1 | contig 14138 bp, 10 predicted proteins | sample Poulit2014_FD_76345 | JGI IMG/M metagenome (GOLD analysis project Ga0079226, IMG submission 76345) | Agricultural soil microbial communities from Georgia to study Nitrogen management - Poultry litter 2014 | ecosystem: Environmental > Terrestrial > Soil > Agricultural land | place: USA: Georgia... | reverse complement strand
CGATGGCATCCAGCGCACTCAGCTGCCCCGCTGCATCATTCTCACAGTCATCTGAGGTAATCCACTTGATATTCGCCTTCGCATGATGCGCGAACGCCGCATGGCGCACCGCCTCCGCTACAGACAAATACGCGTCTTGTAGATCAATATATTTACCCACGATGCCAACGGTGACCTCACGCCGCGGATTACGCACGCGCTCCAACAAGTCGCCCCACTGCGTCCAATCCACATCACGAAATGGCAGCCCCAGCTTCCGAATAACAAACGTATCCAAATGCTCCTTATAAAGCACCTCCGGGATGTCATAAATGGACGGTGAGTCCGGGCAGGACACCACGCCTTCTTCTTCGACGTCAGCCATCAGCGCAATCTTGTGCTTAAGCCCCTGCGGAACCTCACGATCACAGCGCAGCACCACCGCATCCGGCACGATACCGATGGACCGCAACTCCGCCACGGAATGCTGCGTCGGCTTTGTCTTCAACTCACCTGAAGTGCCCAGATAAGGCACTAATGAGCAGTGGATGAAGAAGATATTCTCACGTCCCACCGCGTGACGCACCTGGCGCGCTGCTTCCAAGAACGGCTGCGATTCAATATCGCCGACTGTGCCACCGATTTCTGAAATCACCACATCCGGCGCATTTCCATCCGCATCAGGCTCTGCCATGGCAAGCACGCGCTCTTTAATCTCATCCGTAATATGCGGAATCACCTGCACAGTCTTACCCAGGTAATCCCCGCGGCGCTCCTTCGCGATAACTGAGGAGTACACCTTACCGGTAGTCACATTCGCATTCTTGGTCAGATTCCTATCAAGAAAACGCTCATAGTGGCCCAAGTCCAGGTCGGTCTCCGCACCGTCTTCAGTTACAAAGACTTCTCCATGCTCAAAGGGATTCATAGTACCCGGATCGACGTTGAGGTACGGGTCCAGTTTCTGCATGGTCACGGACAATCCCCGGGAGATGAGCAACTGCCCCAGTGACGCCGCTGTTAGGCCTTTACCCAGGGAGGATACAACGCCTCCGGTGACGAAAATGAACTTGGTCTGGCGGGATATACGAGGTGGCATGATGCACCTTTCTGGCTACAAGTCTCTTCGCCAAAAGCACCCGCGATCAAAAAATCCGCAGGCACATTCTGTACGACCTACGGGCTTTCAACTTATCATTCACCAAAACCAATTTCAATACCTCAATAGAAATCCTAATAAAAGGGCTCTTCCGGTCCTGAGAGTGCATCAGCGGGTTCTGACCGGGTTGGGTGTGGCAGATAAGTAAACGAGCCTCTTGTCGGTAATGGTTTAGGTGTCGAATCTACCCAAAACCAACAAGGGGCTTTAATCGTGCATTCTACTGGCAACATCATCGCTGAAGTGTCCCAGGTTTTGTTCCGTTTGAGTAGATGGGAAAATCTAGTACATGCCAAAGAAGTTTGACCAGGAAGTCAAGGACCGTGTGGTTCGACTGGTAGAAGATCGTATCTTGGCCGAGAACCTTTCGATGCAACAAGCGTGCCAGGAAGTCGCGCCAAAACTGGGCGTCTCGTGGCACACAGCTAGGCAATGGACGCAGCAGGCTCGCCGTGATGGTCTCACTCGCGAATACCAGTCAGAAGACTTAGTCGCTGAAGTTGCCAAGCTGCGCCGGGAAAATCAAGAGCTGCGAGACACCAACGAATTGCTCAAGGCTGCATCGGCTTTTTCGCAGCGGAACTCGACCCCAAACGTTAAGCAATGATCCAGTTCATTGACAAACACCACGATTGTTTCTCTATCGAGTTCATATGCGTAGGACGTTGAACATCCACCGTGCGAGCGGTTTTATCACCTCCCGTGGCTATCGCCATTCCAAGGCTCGCGGGCTTAGCTCGCGTCGTCTACGCGACGGTTACTTTGGTAGAACGCATTCGCAAGCTTCACGCTGAAAATTACGGTGTTTATGGAGTGCGAAAGATGTGGCACACTCTTCGTCGCCAGGGGATTGATATTGGTCGTGAACAAACCGCACGTTTGATGCGACTGGCTGGCATAGCCGGTAAGCCCAAAGGAAAATCCCCTATAACAACCCGTAAGCGCAAGGGCCCGGGTAATCGTCCGGACTTGGCCAATCGCGACTTTACCGCGGACAAGCCGAATCAGTTGTGGGTGGGGAGACATTACCTACGTGCGAACTCGGAAAGACTTTGTGTACACCGCTTTCGCCACCGATGTGTTCTCCCGCCGCATTGTTGGCTGGGCCTTGTCCGCTTCGATGCGCACTTCAGGCTTTGCCTTTGCAGGCACTGAATCAAGCGATTGTGTGCGCTGAGGAAACGACTAGCCTGATTCGCCATTCAAATCACGGATCGCAATACGTCAGCATTGTCTATAACGAGCGTCTTGCTGAACATAAAATCGTTGCATCCACCGCAACGGTGGGTGATTCCTATGACAATGCTCTAGCGGAAAACGTCAACGGCTCGTACAAAAACGAGCTCATCCACACCAGGACGTGACATTTGAGTGGGTTACTTGGTGGAATGAGTCCAGAATCCATCAAGGGTTGGGCTACCGCACGCCAGCTGAAGTTGAATCAGAATTTTGCAAGAGTAACCCCGCCAAGAAATAATAGAAATCAAGGCAAACGCCTAGGAACAAAACCCGGGACACTTCACCAGACATCTTGACTACCCCTTCAACCCACACCCACAAGGTTGACAAACTATATAGGACCCCCCACCCGGCAGACTACAAAACTCTTTCCGTGCTCCTTGAAAGTACGCGCTGACGATCAACGAATCCCGATGTAGGAGTAGACAACAGCCCCGCTGAGAATTCGCAGGATAGCAACGAAAACAGCGTGAGCAAGACGATGTAGAATAATCCATTAAAGCATGTTTTAGCCGTGTTCACGTTGCCTTTTGGCATCGTCTAGCTGCAATTTTTGCCCCTAACACCAATACCCAACCACAGGAATTTTCCTCATATGTCTGATCTCCATGTCGCTTTTGTGGGCCTTGGCTACATCGGCCTCCCTACTGCCGTCGTCTTGGCAAACTCTGGCGTCAATGTCACTGGCATCGATGTCAACGCAGCCAACGTCGAGCGCATCAACCGTGGCGAAGTAACCATCGTTGAGCCAGGCCTCCAGGAGGAGCTCACCCAGGCTCTCGAATCAGGCCGTTTCCGCGCGACGACCGAACAGGTCCACGCGAATGCCTACATCATCGCCGTGCCGACTCCGTTTACGGATACCCACGATGTCGACATGAAGTTCATTTACTCCGCCGCTGAGAGTATTGCGCCGCAGCTAGAAGGCGACGAACTCGTCGTGCTTGAGTCCACCTCCCCGCCCCAGACCACGGCCAAGATGGCGAAGCGCCTTCTCGAGCTTCGCCCGGACCTCGCGGCAGACGGCACCGAGAACCCGGACAACAAGCCAGTGATTTACTTCGCTCACTGCCCTGAGCGCATCCTCCCCGGTTACGCAATGAAGGAGCTGCGCACTAATGACCGCATCATAGGTGGCCAGACTCCCGAGGCAACCAAGCGCGCCACGGAAATCTATTCGGCATTCTGCGATGGCGAACTGCTCGCGACGAACGACGTTACCGCTGAGATGGCCAAACTCACCGAGAATTCTTTCCGCGACGTGAACATCGCGTTCGCAAACGAGCTCTCCCTCATTTGTGACAAGCTCGGTATCGACGTGTGGGAGCTCATCGCGCTCGCAAATCACCACCCGCGGGTCAACATTCTTCAGCCGGGCCCCGGCGTCGGTGGCCACTGCATCGCCGTCGATCCTTGGTTCATTGTCGCGGCAGACCCCGAGAACTCTAAGCTCATCCACACCGCTCGCAACATCAACGACGGCAAGCCCACTTGGGTTTTCGAAAAGGTCAAGAAGGCAGTCACCGATACTAACGCTTCGAAGATCGCAGTCTTAGGCCTCGCGTTTAAGGCAGATATCGACGATCTCCGTGAATCGCCGGCGCTCAGCATCGCTGTGAATCTTGCTGAGGAACTGGAAGATAAAACAATCTTCGCAGTCGAGCCTAATGTATCGGAGCTGCCTAAACGCCTCAAAGGTTTTGAGAATGTGGAGCTCCGAGACTATCAAGCAGCCATCGCCGCGGCAGACGTAGTACTACTACTCGTTGATCATAAGGAGTTCAGGAGTATGGACACGGCGGTGCTTGATGGTAAAATTGTCATCGATACCAAGGGGCTGTTCTAGGCAATAATTATCGGCTCTACAATCTCTAATAATCCTAAAAAGTAACTTGGCGGTGCGGCATTCCTTTTCAAAAGATCCTTCTCGACAACGAACTTAACTACGATCTCTTATTAGAAAATAACTCGTCCGTCGTGGTCCATTTCGAGTACGTTATCGATAGTGGAAGCCGTGCCATCTTTGCGGTGAAAAAGAGAATGTAGCTTCTAAACCGACAGGCATGAATGAGTCGGACGCCGGATACTACTTTGCCTACCTATCTGGGAATACTGCACCGCCGGGGAGTACACAAGCTGCTCAATTTGAGCTATTTCCGGCGAACACCACAATGTCATCCATCCCGGTTTTCTTCCGACGATGGTTCTCGACCGGCACAATTGCATTAACACTTCCTTCAGCTATCTTTTTTGATCATGCACCATTTTTCATTCTCGGCAGCTGTGTTAGTCGTGATGCATTTTCGGGGAAGGCACAGCGACTCTTCAGCGGATATCGGGCGCGGAACAGTTTTGCCACCTTGCATACAGCTAAGCTTTCTGACAGTCCCGACGTCTCTGGCAATCGGAGCCCTTTTCAGCAGCGTATGGTCTTGGGGGACTTACTCCGAGAAAATGTGAGCTTAGCCGCACGATCACCGGGTAAATACGTTCTTGTTGACTTTATTGACGAGAGAATAGGTATAGGTCGCTTCGGCGATACGCTCATCACTCTTAGTCCCGAGTTCAGAGCATGTTCCCTACCACTCGACGTGTCAACAGCTTTTGGAGAGTTCTCCGAGGAGTACTTTCACTCATTTGCTCGCGGATGGCTACATTTTGCGGAGCGAATGGCGTCGGCGGAGAAATCCATCGTTGTGAACAAGGTTTTCTGGTGTTCCCGAGATAATTCGGGAAGAGACATCCCGAATAGCGACTACATCGAAAAGAACAATGACAAGTTAAAACGTCTATACTCCATAGTTTCTACCTTAACTCCACAAGTGACGTGGATCGAGTATCCTTCGCACTTGTTTGTTGCCGACACCCATCACCAGTGGGGATTGTCGCCATTTCACTATGTGCAAACAACTTACGCCCACACGCGCAAACGCCTCTCCGAAATTACATCATCCAGCACGTATTAATGCCCGGTTTGCCGTTTCGGCGTAGTTGGTAGGGGCAATCCGCGTAGTGGTCGAGGTTTTCCGCGTAGGTGGTAGGGCTCGCTGTTTTCGGTCATTGTATAGGTGGCGTTGGCACAACCTGTGCCGGCGCGTCATCACCTTTCATAACCTTAAGGAGGGCCTTTCATGGCCAACTTCAAAGACATCATGGCGATGTGCTTGGACGGGGAAGCTATGCTGCCATCTCTGCGGCGTTGGGATGCTCCAACCGGGATATTGCCAAAACCAAGACTCTGATTGCGGACCTGAGCATCACCAAGGAGTCGTTTGCTCAGCTGGATCCATCCTTCTTCGACGAGCACTTCACCGACCATCGCGGGGCCCGTCGCATGCGCTACGACCAGCCAAACTTCGCAAAGCTCGCCAAGCGACTAGCCAACAACAAGCACTTGACCCGCCACGAGCTCTGTGCTGAGCGCGGGTAGTTGGTACCGCGGTTACGGATCCGTGGTACTGCCTGTTTCCGGTTAGTTGGTACCGCAGCTGAAGTGTCCCAGGTTTTGTTCCGTTTGAGTAGATGGGAAAATCTTCGAACATGCCGAGAAAATTTGATCAGGATGCGAAGCACCGTGTGGTCCGCCTCATGGAAGAACGCATCCTAGCGGAGAACATTTCCATGCAGGCAGCCTGCAAGATCGTGGCACCAAAGTTGGGTGTTTCGTGGCACACAGCGAGGCAATGGACGCAAGCCGGGTCAAGCCCTGGGAAGTGGTGTATCTGGCTTTCGAGTATGTGGTTAGTTTCGGGGGCGGGTGCTTGGGGCCGTCTCGGGGCGGGGTTGAGTTAGCAATAGGCTGCGATCTCCTTGTTATCGGTGACTAGGCCAACAACGATCTGTGGGTCAACGCGGCGTTGTTTAATCATCCCGATTTTGCGGAGCTCCTCTTCCTTCGGGGTTTCGAAATACAGTGTTAGCACGTCATAAAGGACCATAGTCACTTGGTGGTGCTGGCGAACATAGGCGTGACATTCACGGGCAATGTGCTGGTAGTAGTCGCGTTCGATGCACCTTCTGAGGCTGTTGTAGACCGTGTTTTAGTGCATCGGCACCCGTCCCAATTCGCCGATGATGCGAGGAACCTGCATTTTCGAGGACGGCTCGACCACCCGAGCGATGACGGTTGCGGCGAAAATCTCATCGCCGATTTCATCGAAGCCGAGCTTGCGGTAGACCCCGTGGAAGACATCCCAGACAAGGCGTGCTGGTGAGGCAACAACCCGGGTACCGCGAGCAGCCGGTGAACTGGAATGTAGCCCAGAAGTATCGGTAGTCGATGCACCTGTAGTGGTGAAATCGAGAGCGCTTTGGCCTGAGTTAGCCGTGTCGTGATAGTTGCTGATATCCCCCATACGTGGACGAGTCCGTGCTGGTGGTTCAACACCGATATCCAACTTTAGCTGGGCATTTGTACCAAGGAAATCTTCGGCCTGGTCGATGAGATGATCCAACGACAAGTCATTGTGGGCGGTACCGAAGTGTTTGAGGACCTCGAGCCTGCCGGCCGTATAACGCACGACCTGAACACTTACGCCTCCTGAGGCGGTCCGCGCGTATTTGATGTAGGCCGCAGAAGAAATCTACCACGGCCTTAGTCCGCGAAAACGCCCTTCCAACACAACATAAGCCCAGGCCACAGCGCTATGACTGAGAAAACCCGGATTTGTTGTGAAAGTCAGGTCAGTCGTCGACACCAAGGGAATTTGGCGCTAGCTACGAAAGCGGTGAAGGGCTGAAGCGGCCAGTACGGACACGGCCGCTTCAGCCCCTAATAAATCAGGTCACAGACTGATTCCACGAATCGGCTCACGTCATACCGATTTCGGACCAATTCGGCCCCTTCTTGCCGGAATGACTCGAAGTACTCGATGTCCCTTCCGCGGAGGATTTCGGCCACCATCTCATCTTTTTCCTCAAAGATATAGCGTGACGGGTAGATGTACTCGACCCCGTCCCAGCTGAGAAATACCGCGGCGTTACCTGCAGCAAATGCCTCTCCGGGCGCGACGTGGAAGGACTCCAGATCGCTCACGGATAGCACGTATCCAAAGTCAGCGAGTTCTTGTTTGAGGTTTGCCCAGCCTTTGAGCGTGACCGCATCCTCAAGCTGGTTCTCAGAAATGAACTTCTGGCAATAGTCGAAGTAGGCGCGCTCGCTCGGGTCATTGGCAACCCAGGAGAGTTCATCAGGCTGCTTGCCAAAGACCGTCAACGTGTAGCGATCATCCTGTTGCCGCAACTTGGTAAGCACCTCCAGCGCCCTGTGGTACCCCTTCAAAGCCGGTACCATGCCGACGAGAGCCAGGTTGTACACTCGCTCCGGTGAGCTCCCCTGTAGATACTGGTCAGTGAGGAAAATATTAGGAATGAGTGAGACTTTCTCCCGCGGTGCATCGAAAACGTTGAGAAGTTCTACGGCATATGGCAACGAGACCACGATGACGTTGTCCACGTTGTCGAAGTTAATCTGGTTCCCGTAGTTCCGCGTCAGCTCAAACTTATGCATTCGAATGATGAGCGTCTTGTCGGGCGACGCGGCACGCGAGTACCACACCGCGTTCCCCAGCATCCACTCACACCAGATGACGTCCGCCCAATTCGCCAGGACTCGACTCTTGGCCGGATCGTGGCTGGCTTCGCCTGCCCACTTGTCAACCTTGATGTCAAACTGTTCTTCCAAGTAGGGGAAGCTGAGCTCAATGAACTTCAGATCCCCGCCTGCGACCAACAAGCGCGTGCGGATGGCCTTCCTAAAGGCTTGGTAATCCCCTTGCAGTGCCGCCTCTACGGCAGCCTGGGAACGCGCTTCAAAGCTAAATGCAGCAATGGTTCGCTTATTGAGATTCAACCACCGCGAAAATTCATCAAAGAGGGCTTCGGAAAAGCCATTGCGGTTATATTTGCACATTGCTTGGAGTGCAGCGCGCAGTGCAACGTTTCCTCGAATTTCGAGGTAATTAATGTTGACATCGGCCAGCAGCGCCGACGCCTTTTTCCACACGGTCAAATGATCACGAAGTTCTTTTTCCTCATAACGCTGCGTGGATGCCTTTTCCCCCACGCTCTTGACCTTGAAATACCGGTAATCCGGAGCAGGTGAGTATTCCACGTTTGTAGAATGGCTCAACACCTCAATAAGGAACAGAGTGTCCTCACCCAACCGGATATCATCGCGCCATCGAATCTGATTTCGTTCTAGGATCGACCGGCGAATCAGCCCACCCACAGTTGTTGATTGCTGCCCGATGACCTTAGATACTTTGGCCTCCAAGGAATCACGGGAATCCCAGGTATTGATACTATTTCGAGTGATCTGTTTCGCGTCTTCCTCCACAATCAAAGGAGCACGAACGACGTCGCAGGCACGGCTCATTGCCAGCTGATAGGCGCTGTACAACCCCTCGGGAAGAATTTCGTCATCGCTGTCAAGAAAGTAGACGAACTCACCCTGGACGTGCTGAAGACCTAAGTTTCGTGGTCCAGAGGGGCTGCCGGAATTGCGCTCCATGGAAACAGCCTTCACCCACTCATACTGGTGAGAAAGGTGTTCGGCGAGCTTGGCACTGGCATCAGTCGAACAATCGTCAACAATAACGGCCTCAATGGGCAGGTCATACGTTTGAGTCAACGCGACGAGGCTATCGATGGCTCGCCCCAGCGTGCCCGCTGAATTGAACACAGGGATGATAAAGGACACTGCCACATTCGATGCCCTAGACATAGACGGTAGACTCATCACACTTCTCCATTTCCGAACCCAGCTGAAGCGTCTTCTTCACATCAGACAGTCCAACCAAGGCGTTGAGCGACAACTCAGAATGCTTCACTGTTCGCTTCGGCACCCCATCAGCACTGCGGATGGGCTTTGTCCAAAAGCTTCGATACACACTCAGTTCTGCGGCCTTGTCCATCATGTGATGCAGACTGTCCGCATCACACAGAAGGAAATCTTGAGCGGTCCCCACAACCTGGGCATCGGTCAGCTTGCCCTTACGCCACATCCGTAGATCAACAACGCTAATAGCTCCCCCATGCAACTCCGCAAAGATTTGCGCAGACTCCAACGGGGAGACGTCATCTCCGACCAGTACTACCCCATGCCGCCCAGGCTTGAGGTTGAGCTTCAACGTTTGCACACTGGCGCGAGCTTCCTCAATGCTTTTGACGGCGACAATCGTCAGCGGTTCTTCAGCAGTCGCGTCGTAGAGGATGCCTGCAGTATCAAGAATCGTTCGCAGGCGGTGCGCATACGTGTGTTTGCTGAGCACGAGCTGGAGATTAGACTCAATCGCCTTTGAGACCTCGTCGCCGTCCACATTGAATGGACGAGCTTCGTCGCCATCAATGATGGTCACATTGTCACCAAAGAATTCACGGACACCCGTGGCTTCATTCGAAACGATATAAGTACCCGAGGCAGCCAACTCAAAAATACGCCGCGCAATCATGGACTTCGAGTCGGTGACTGTGTTGATGGTGATTCCAATGTCCGACTCGCAATACACATCCCCCATTTTCGCGAACGGGACAGAATTATGGATGTACTTTTTGAACCTATCCGGGAACTGGTGCAGCGGATCGCCCGAGCCACTGAACCTATCGTAAATCTTCAGTTCACGGTTGCCCTGGATAACGGAGTCAAAGATGACTTCCATCTCTTGCGAGCGAAGCTCATGATTTGCGTACCAGCCGCCAGCAAAAATCACGTCGCTGGAACGCTTGCGATTGTGCGCAGAAATCGGGTTGAACATCCGCGGCTGCACGGCAAAGGGGAGAACACCGACGCTGCTATGCCCGTACTCAGTCTTGTAGCGCTCCACGCACTCTTCGGCCGTAGTGAAAATGTGATCAAACTTTATCGCCGAATCCACAAAGTCGTGGACCCGATCCTCGTAGTGGGTCGGGTCTTCCTTATTCCAAAAGACAGTGGGAATACGATGTTCACGGCAATACCGAAGGATGTCCAGAAGATCGGTGCGATTTTCCTTGGCGAAGTTGGAGGACGTATAGACCCTGCCCTTCCACGGACGCCGCTTCGAGTCTTCGCCAGACCACGCAGACTCACACAAGAACAATTCAGGCTTGTGACGTTCAAATTGTTCGCGCCAGTTGCCTGGTTCGACAGGAATGGCTACACATTCATACTTGAAGCTGTCGAAGGAAAACTCGTCCAAGACTGTTGCGACCCGGACCTGCCGTGTCGAACGCCGACGTAGCTGCTCAGGGTCAAGGGCTTGAGTGTGAACGTCAAGAAGATTCACCAATTCGATGTGACGATCCCACGGTACGATTCCCACCTCAAGTTTCGCTGCCCCATTCGGCAAGGCCAAGCGGAACTCAAGGTAACCCGAGAACGCGTGGCTGCTTCCCCCAAGGTAGGAATAGCTCCCGTACTTGTGATGTGGAGTCTTGAGCAGCACGGTCTCAAAAGACACGCCCTTCGCGTCAAACACTTTGGCGGTAAGCAACGCAGCCTTCGCGCTTGCGGTCTGCCCCTTCCCCAGCCGGATGCCAAAGCGAATCTTTGCCTCGACACAATTCGTAACGTCAATGGAGGTAAAGCTTCCGCTTGATGGGACCGGAAGGTAATTCCTCTCCTCAACCGCAGCATCCCAGGTCAGCCGCTGGGTAGCTGCATGAAAGTCAAGGCCCTCGAATCGAGGCCGATCCCCGAGCACCTCAATCTTTGCCGGTGCCATTCCACGCGGAAAACCCTCCGAAATGCAAGGCCGATTCTGCCCAGTTTTAGCCTTGTTCTGCTCACCAACACCGTGAGTTTTTGCGGGCGACGGCTTCGGGGCTGGAGCGATGTCCACGACTCCCGCGTGCTCAAGCCGTTCGGACACTGCTCCCACGGCGTGTCCAAGTTGTTCGGTGTGTGACTTAAGGGCCTGGGACAACTCATTTAGTTGGGCCGCCAGGGCATCATTTTGCCGGGTAGATACCCGCCGATTTTCCTCAATGCGCCGATTGGTGCGCGATTCAGCCTTCAGCAAGCGGTACGTCACGCGAGCCGCGCTCAGCAAAAGAAGAATAGCTCCCACTATCGCTAGGACAATCACAATCCACTGTGAACCGCCAAAGCCCACTGTCACGGCGCTGATGCCAAGTAGGATGAGCCCCACCACCCCTAACAGAAGGGCAAATTTGAGAGTTAACAGCTTCTTGAGCATGAAGTGTTCCTTCGTTAAAGTACATCCAGAAAACTGAGTCCATGATAACTCGCAGCTGAGGACCCATTTGAGAAAAGACAGGGAAAAATAGCGGCAAACAGCGCCGAGAAAGCATCATATCGCCACGCCTGGGTGGTCCCGACCCGCAGCCTATATGGCACGCGCAGCTTCCGAGTCGTGGCCGCTGGGCGGGACTACACGTACACGCTTCCCTTCAGCACTCGAATGGTCGATTCCATAGGATACCAGTGAACAATTTCTATGGCACCACACCGCACATCGGAAGGCAAATCGAAGTGGGTCTTGATCGTCTGAGTGCCAGCGCTGGTGTCCATGTACCGGAAGTATCCAATATCGTCCCGTGCCGAACGCGCGAGGGAATCAATTTCACGACCATCAGTGATGGGGTTGCCTTGAGCATCAACCAATTTCAAGGACCAGAGAGCATTGTGGTGCTCGGTCTGCGGCGAACACTCCAGCTGCACTGCAACGCTGAAAGAATTCGCCGGCTCCGGCAGCGGGACGTCAATCTTCGACTTCAGCTCCTGCGCCGCGATCGTCACCGCAGCTGAGGATGAGGACTCCTCGCCGTCGTCAGCGAAGACGAGGCCCAACTGAGCTTCTGACAGGGTGAGTTTGTCCCGCACGCCAGGGAAAAGGGAACAGAACTCCTGCAAATTCTCGGGCGCCTGGAGGCGGTCAAGCTCAGCTTTCAGTGCCGAATCACCAGCCGACTCCCCGCTTGCCTTACCGACTTCTGAGTCCTGTCCAGCGTGCCTTGCTTGAAGGTAGGCCGGCTCCCGCGAATCCAGGACAACGGGATTGCTGCGGTCAGACAATGGATGCGACACCAACGACGGGCCGACCAGGTTCCCCGTGGAGTCCTTGCCGAAGATACTCAACAGACCCATGGAATTCATTGGCTGATAATACTTCCTCACGTGGGAAAGTCCGGAACGATTCCACAGTCCCGCAAATCCCGCTCCAAAGGACACCTGGAAGCCGGTCAGTTCCGGCACGACATACGCGGACGCTTTTTGCAGGTAGCGTACCGACAGCAAGTCATCATCATCCACGCGGAACAAACCAAAGACTTCGCCAGGCTCAATCTGCCGACCGCCGTAGGTCAAAGGATTAAACCCTTCCCCGGTGCCTTGCTCATCCAGCACGACAAAATCATTGCTGTCCGCGAATTCACGCAGGCGAGCTTTATATGCTTCGGGCAATGACGCCGAGAAAGAGATAATGTGCCGATAATCCACGTCGCCGGCACCACGTTTCAAAATCGGCAACGTGAGCTCAAGGAAAATATCTGTCCGTGGCCCCAGCCGTTCATCGGAGTAGAGGTAGTCCAAGTACTCCTCTTCCGTGCGATACTTCGTGCCATTGGTGGCCCTCCATGCGCCTGAACCTGGGGAATAGAGACTAAATCGCGTGTGACCAAGAATGAGCATGGAGCGACCTTTCTGCAGCGATCGGGAAAATCAAGGCACCAACTAGTCCCACGAAATGCGAGCCATGACGGCCAACCCCATTTCGAGGGGGCAATGTGCTTCCTTTTAAACCCCTAGAGCTTAGCAAACGAGCACTGCTGCCGGCAGGTATTGTTTCGGAATTTTCGTCAGGTATTCGTCCGCGGAGTCACGACCACTCTGCCCCACCAGACGGGCCCACTCAGAATAGTGACCGCACAGCTCTTTCGACGGGCCGTCCGCGATGAGTTCGCCGTTGTTAATCCACAGCACACGGGCGCAGTTCTCTTGCACCTGATCGATGGAATGCGACACGAAGAAGAGGTTGCCTGCCCTGTCGATAACCTCATTCATCCGGGCCCGGGCCTTGCCGCCAAAGGCCGCGTCACCGGTCGACAGCGTCTCATCGACAAGCAGAATCTCCGGCTTGACTGCCGTCGAGATAGCAAAGACCAACCGGGCCTTCATGCCGGCTGAGTAGGTCGACATCGGCCGCTTCACAGCATCGCCTAGCTCCGTCCATTCCGCCAGCAACGGAATCTGTTCCCGAGCTTCCTCCGGGCTCATCCCCAGCGCCAGGCAGCCTAAATAGATGTTCGCTTCCCCCGGAAGGTTAGGCTGCAACGCGGCGTTGACCCCCATCAACATCGGTTGAGAACGCACCAGAATCTGACCCGACGTGGGGTTTTCACCACCGGCCATCAGTTTAAGCAGAGTGGACTTGCCGGAGCCATTGAGGCCAATTAGTCCAATCGATTCCGAAGGCCGCACAACGAAAGACACGTCCTTGAGTGCATCAACAACCATCTTGCCGCGGCCCGTGCGGACGGTGTTGGCATCATCCGAACGGGATTGACTAATGACATACCGCTTGGACACGCCATCAACAATGATAGACGCTTCGTCGATTTCCTCAGTGGCAGTCTTACGCAAGCCGGACATATTTTTCCTCCGCAGCCCAAAAGTAAACGAATCCCACGATAAACGTTCCCGCGGTCCAGACAAGCAGGATCAGCCACACATCCAGCGCCGGGACGGTGCCGTAGATGGTGACGTCACGGATTGCTGTCAGGAACTCGTACGCGGGGTTTTCCACCATGATCTTCTGCAGGG
>Ga0079226_10002525_pt1 | contig 14139 bp, 14 predicted proteins | sample Poulit2014_FD_76345 | JGI IMG/M metagenome (GOLD analysis project Ga0079226, IMG submission 76345) | Agricultural soil microbial communities from Georgia to study Nitrogen management - Poultry litter 2014 | ecosystem: Environmental > Terrestrial > Soil > Agricultural land | place: USA: Georgia... | reverse complement strand
ACTACTTTTCTAGCAGATAAAAAGGACATCAAAACTTCTTTTGCAGTTTCATCTATTTCTTCCCATGCATCATCACTTACAGGTGCTATTTCTCTGTATAACATATTTTATTCCTCCTATTTCAAGTCACCTATATTTAGACCTGATTTTCCATTTCCTTCATTGCCACCTTCAGCCTCATCTTCTAATTCAGTAATATCACCTTCAGTAAATAAATAAGTAGCTAGTTCCTCATCCCATGCATCCATATTTCTTCTTAACCACTCTAAAAGCATAGCAGCGTGTTCAATTTCTTCGTCCCTATTATGTTCCAATATTGCATTTAGTTCATCATTATCAGTGAGACCTATTCTTTGATTATACCAATCTACTGCTTCAATCTCTTCTTGTAGACTAACTAATGCCCTAGTCAAATCTCTTGTTTTCTTATCTTGTTCTCTTGCTGGTTCATGATATTGTGACATATTTATTCCCTCCCGTTATATTGTTCTACATAAATAAAAATACCCTGTTAGGCTACAATTAAACAATTTTAGTTGTTTAATTGATATAAAGTCTACAAGGTTTTAATAAAGAATTTTAATTTAAAATTTATTTTTATATTATTGATATTTTTCTCCATTTAGCATATTTACTATTAGACTGCCTAATAATTAGAAAAATCATACATCTAATCCTTCCTTTATTAACTCTATTCCCTTTACAAATTGATTTTTGCCACCTTGGGCTGGGTGTCTGACCTTTTGACAATCAATATCCAGTATACGAAGACTTTCCTCTGCCTTATTTCCTACTGCAACTACTGTATCCATATCAAACATTTCTAATATTTGAAGTAGGGGTTTTCGCCCTATTAAAAGTTCCTTTTTCAGTGGAGTTCTATTACTCATTCCATTATTCTTTTTATGTGGGTGAAAGGGAAATGCATTCCATCCTAGAGCCATTAGATCATATTGTATAAGGGTAGTCCATATTATGGTAGCTGTAGCTTCTTTTAATAATTTTCCATTCTCTCTTGCTAATCTATAGCCATTCTCCCTACCGAAAAGACTGAGTCCAGCTATATTGTTCATAAGTAAATGCTCACTAGTAAAAGGTACACCAGTAAGCCTACTTCCCCTATATCCTGGTGCCTCTGCTACTAGAATAATCTTTGGTTTTAATTTATACATTTGATTTAAATAGATTAATAAATTATCTCTTCTTATTGAATTTTCTGCAGACTCATAGGAATATTGATTATATACATTTGGTCCCACCTTTGTATCTGCAAGACTCTTTATAAAAGTATTAAATTTTTCTATCATCTTATCAATCCTTTGGTATTAGTCTACCTTTTCTATAGAAATTATTCTAATATATAGATTTATTCTTTATATTGTACCTCTCCATCTTTATTTATATAAAATTGTAAAGGTATATCATGGTTTGCAAATAATACAGGTGATAGAGAATAAGCATAGCTTCCTGCCTTTGTGACTATTAGTGTGTCGCCAATTTCAACTTTAGGAAGATTTATATCTTTTGCCAATGTATCTGTTGCAGTACATAAACTCCCTACTACAGTTACTTTCTCCTGTATAGACTTATCACCATCAGGAATTAAAAATTCAAATGCATCCTTTGTAGTATAAAAAGGTTCAGATCCTTTTCCTAAATTATCCTCTGAAGCATAATCTAGAAAAAGTTCCTTGATAGCAGGTCTCAAAAATCCATTTAGACCTTTTTGTACTATTATGTATTTCCTTCCCATTGATTCCTTTATATCAACAATAGGTGTTACATAATTACCAGCTTCACATATTACAAATCTTCCTGTTTCAATAATTAATCTAGCATTGATTTTATCCTTAAACCTTTGGATTAATTCTTGGTTCTTTTGGCCTAATTTTTCTATATCTAATTCCTTATCATTCCTTGGAGAATAGACTATACCTATTCCACCACCAAAATTGACAAAGTCCATTTCCCACCCTAATTCACCAATGCAATATGAGGCTAATTCAAATATTTTTTCATAATAATTATAAAGTTTTTTATAATCTAAGACCTGGCTACGTAAGTGAACATGAATACCAGAAATCTTTACATTTGTTAAGCTGTTAAATAGCCCTTTATTCTCTACTAATGTACTTTCATCTACTCCAAATTGGCTACTTATACCACTGCCACCATCCATAGTGAAATTCATATTTATTCTCAAGCCTACTTTTACATGGGCATGATTTTCTTTAGCAATATCATTGATTAATAATAGTTCATTATAACTATCTGCAATTATAAGAGCTTTATCTATAGTTTTTTTTATATCTTCTCTAGTTTTCCCCGGTGTTGAATATAGTATTTTCTCATAGGGTAATCCTGCCTTCCTTGCAATCATAACCTCTTCAGCTGATGCTGCATCTGCACCAAAGCCCCTAGAAACTACATATTCTACTATAGGAGCAAATGGATTAGTTTTAACTGAATAAAGAAATTCAAAGTCTGGAAAGTTTTCTAGTAAGCTGTCTACTTGCCTAGAAATCACTTTTTCATCATAAATATAAAAGGAATTGTCATATTCTTCTCTTATATTTTTAATAGTATCTAGTTTATTTTTCATACGGTATATCTCCTTATCTCTTATTTACTTATAGTATGTTTGGCTTCTTCATAATCCTTCTTATGGACATAAATAATATACTCATAATTCAAATCCATATCCTGCCCAAATGAGCCTATTCTACTTCTCATCCCCTTCCAAAGGGTGAAGGAGACATCCTATTAACAGTTTTGACATAATATTCTATATTGCTTTGGGATAATTTGGCTCTAATCTTTGCCTGTTCTCTTATTGAATAAGTTAAGAATACTTCCCTTCTGTTAAAGATAGTAATCATAGATCTCACTCCCTACTTCTATTTTAGTAAAGATAAGTTTATAGTTTAATTTCACTTTGATCTTTCTTCATAATAACCCGCACCAAATATAAAGGATGACTATCTATAATGGTTTCCATTTCTTATCCCTTATATCATCCTTATCAGCTTTCCTTACATACTTAATCATTCCTTCTTCACATGCTCCAAATTTCAAAAAGTTTTTCTGAGCTTGCTTTAATGAAGGTTGGTTTGCTCCACCTTCATAGTCAGGGTTGTCAAACTGTGATCTATCATCCTCCCAAAAACATATTGGGCAAATATTATAGGTCCCCGGTGGTTGATCATTTAAAATTTTATATCCACAGGATGGACAAGTATATCTTTTCATATTTCATCCCCACCCTTTACATATTTGATGAAAGGAAATCTTCTAAGTCACGACGTAGTTTATAAATATTACGTATCAACCTGACTTTATAATATTCTCATTTTCTCAGCTGTACAAATTTAAACTTGTAGCTACAGTATACAATAGTGGGGAATAATATCCTCATATGTCCCATCTTTCATCAGAAATCCATTAGTGATAATTCCTAATTTAGTGAATCCAAGCTTTTCATATAGTCGAAGTGCATATTCATTTGACTTAACTACTGCATTAAATTGTAAAATCTTAAAGTTTAATTCTTTTGCTTTATTCATACTATGAATAACAAGTTTTTCACCAATACGATGACCACGCATACCTTTTTTTACTGCATAACTTGCGTTAGAAATATGACCACATCGTCCAACGCTATTAGGATGAAGTATATATAGACCAACAATTTCTTTTCTGTCTGTATTATAGGCAATACCAGTAAATGATTGTTTTGAAAAGAAATCATTTCCACTTATCTCCGTTAATAAATCCATCTGTGGAAAAGCAATGCCATCTTGAACAACCTCATTCCATATATAAATTATTTCTGCAATATTTTCTTTATCATATGCCTTTATTTCAATATTCATATATATCTATTCCCCCTAAAAATAACTTTTGTGTCGAACTTTACTACAAATGCGACAAAAAGGTTAATATCCTTCTGTCGCACTCTCTGTCCAATATTAAACCTTTACCTTGTAAAGGCTACTCCATCATAATCACTAATCTTTACCATGGCATTCTTCTCATAAAAATTTATTGTTTTTTCACTATCCTCTGTTAGTAAAACAATTTGTCGAATTGATTTGTATTCTTCTAGAATTAATTTCAGTAGTTTGCTTCCTATGCCTTGATTTTGATAGCCTTCTAGCACTAATATATCTTGTATATAAATAATAACATAATTGTCTCCAACTATACGGGCTAGTCCTATTAATTTGTCTTTATCCCAGACAGTATATAGCTTGAGAGAGTTATCAATGGCCTTTTTGAGTGTTTCCTTGTTATCTGTATAAGCAGACCAGCCTACATCTGTGTACAGCTCCATTAAGTCTTCAATATTTGGTTTTATATTGTCTTTAATCACTATTTTATTCATTTTTATCCTCCTCAAATTTTCTTATAAAATTCGAAGAAGTTTTCTTAATCTCCCCACCTTGTTCACTCCTCGGAATAATGCATTATTTATAATATAAAAATCATAGTAATTTTATAGGTTTTTATTTTTCGACAATATTTCCCAGGAAATTTTATCCCATTTTATTTCCAAGGAAATATTTAAGGAAATATAGGGAATATTAGGTAATACTTCTAAAATTCTTTAAACTTTACTTCTAAGTCCATTTCTTTTCCATTCCTATTTATTTTTAATACAGCTTTGTCTCCTATTGTATAATTATATAGGATCTTTCGCAGTCCAATCATAGACTCTACTGAATTACCATCTGTACTTAGTATTATATCTTGAGATTTCAGTCCTGCTTCTGCTGCTGGAGAATTGGGTATTATATTTTCAACTACAACCCCTGAATCCACATTCAGTTCCTTGTTTTCCCTTCTTTCATATACCTTTAAGTCCATACCTTCAAAGCCGATATATACATTCTTGAATTCCCCATGTTCGATTACTTCGTCTACTATAGGCTTTACGGTGTTTATAGGTATTGCAAATCCTAGTCCCTCTCCTGTTTGGATTTTTGCTGTATTGATACCTATTACTTCCCCTTTATTATTTAATAAAGGGCCACCACTATTTCCTGGATTGATGGAAGCATCAGTTTGAATCAAATCTTCTATTACATTTATTTCATCTGCTTTAATAGATCTATGAAGACCACTGATGACTCCTGATGTTACTGATCTTTGGAAATCAAGACCTAGGGGGTTTCCTATGGCTACAGCTAATTCTCCTACTTCTAAATTATCTGAGTCGCCTAATTCTGCAACTTGTGCGTCCCCTACATTTGCCTTTACTATGGCTAAATCTAATGCTGAATCATGCCATAAAACTTCTCCATCTATTGTATCCCCATTTTCAAAGAGTACATTGATACTTCTAGCTTCTCCATCTCCTATAACATGGGAGTTTGTCAATATATATCCATCGCTACTTATTACAACTCCTGACCCTACTCCCTCTGATGGACGTTCCCAGAACCATTCTCTTTGAACCACTACTGTTGTAATTCCAACTACTGAACCTACACCTTTTTTGGCTACTGCTGATACTGTGTTTATATCATCTGTGGGACTAATTTGTATTTCATTTATATTCCCACCAGCTGAAGGGTTCTTATATATATCTGGTAGTGGTAGTATTTTCCCATATAAATAATTTGGGGCTATATAACTTGTGATCAAGCCCCCTATGACTGCCGCTATTATTGCTACTATTAGATAGGATCCTATACCTCTTCTAGGTGGTTCATTATAATAATCCATATTTATACCTCCAGTCTTATAGTTTATAAATCTTAGTATGTCTTTCTCTATAAGTTAATCCTAATTTAATATCTTTTAGTGTATTTAGCCCCTTTTCCCCTACACTTTCTCTGACTGTATCTATGGCTAAATCCGGTATATTATTATCTTTGCTTAAATGCCCAAGTAGGACTGTCTCTCCCTTTCCTTTAAGAACCTTTCCTAAAACCTCACCTGCATCATCATTTGATAGGTGGCCTCTGCTACTCATTACCCTTTGTTTTAAGGCCCAGGGATATCTCCCATTCTTTAGCATTTGTAAATCATGATTTGATTCTATTAGATACAAGTCTGAGGCTCTAATATTATCCATTATACTATCACTTACCCATCCTGTGTCTGTTAATATACTTATCTTTCTATTTTTATAGTAAATTACATAGGCAACAGGCTCAGAAGCATCATGGAATATATTTATAGGCTGTATACTTATATCATTTATATTAAAATGTTTCCCTGTTGTAAATATTTTTATGTTTTTCTCTTTTATATTGCCTATCTTTTTATCCATAGCTAACCAGGTATTTTTATTTGCATATATGGGGATATCGTATCGCCTAGATAGGACCCCTACCCCTTTAATATGATCTAAGTGTTCATGGGTTACAAAAATATAGTCTATGCTTGTGGGACATACATCAATTGATGATAATAGCTCTTCTATCTTTTTTCCACTAAATCCTGCATCAATCAATATTCTTATATTATCTGTTTCTACATATTGGCAATTACCACTACTGCCACTAGACAGCGAACAAAATTTTATTGACACATATATTCCTCCATCTTCATTCTATTAACTGTAATATTATCATATTTTAAAATATATAGATATACTATATGCCTTTAATTAAAATAACTAGGATGTGAATTATGGAAATTATTTTGATTTTTATCTTATTTTCAATTGGATCAATTATAATTATTAAAGGTGGCAATTGGTTTGTAGATGCCTCTATATGGATAGCTGAGGTAAGTGGCATATCCTTTGGATTTGTTGGTGCCACTATAATAAGTGTAGCAACCACCTTGCCTGAATTTTTCGTCTCTACAATAGCTAGTAGTGATGGTTTTTCTGATATGGCGGTTGGTAATTCTATAGGATCTATCATATGTAATATTGCCTTGATTTTAGCTATCACTACTTTCATTAAACCTATTGAGATTAAAGATTCTTCCTTTGATAGTAAGGGAATAATGATGTTGATTTATATTTCTATATTTTTTCATATGGCATCAGATGGTTTAATTAGCAAATTGGAAGGTATAGTCCTGGTTTCTTTGACTATATTTTTCATTTTGATAAATATCATAGGACAAGACTCTAACAGACCTAAGAAGCGAATCAGAAAATATAACTTTAAAAATGAATTGACTACTAATATTTTAAAATTTTTAATAGGAGGGGGGCTCATGATCCTAGGTGCAGATTTGCTAGTGGAGACAGGAGTAGAAATAGCTTATTTTTTTAGAATCCCAAAACAAATAATAAGCCTAACTCTGTTAGCTTTTGGTACCTCTATTCCTGAATTGACTGCCTCTGTTGCTGCCATTAAGAAAGGTAAGGATGATATTGTATCTGGTAATATTATAGGAGCAAATATTCTTAATATATGCATAGTACTAGGGGGTTCGGCCTTAGTCAGTAGTAATGGATTAGTCATATCTAAACAAACTCTTGTATTGGATATACCTGTTGCCATATTATTTATGCTAATCTTTATATTGCCTGGTATCTTGAGAAGAAAAATAGGTAGGTTTTCAGGTGCATTACTAGGAATCTTATATATTGTTTATCTTAAAATTTTATTTTGACTAATTTAAGAATTATGGGTAATATTTTCATTTATATAAACTTCCATATAAGGTATACTATTATACTATAAGGATAAGGAGGAATAAAATACATGGATTGGTATAAATATACTACTGATAAGGCTATACAGGAGTTGAATACTAATGCTGAAGCTGGATTGGATGCTTCTGAAGCTAAGTCTAGGCTAGAAAAATATGGGCCTAATGAATTAAGAGAAAAGGCTGGAAAAAGTTTTTATGATAAATTATTAGAACAGTTTTCAGATTTTTTAGTATTAATTTTAATAGCTGCTGCAATAGTATCTATATTTGTTGGCGAAACTACTGATTCTATAGTTATATTGGCTATTGTAGTATTAAATGCATTTTTAGGTATTTATCAAGAGGGTAAAGCTGAAGAAGCCTTAGACTCATTGAAAAAAATGACCTCACCTACTGCTAAGGTGATTAGAGATAATCATACTCAGGAAATATCTGCAAATGAACTGGTACCTGGGGATATTGTTATTTTAGAAACTGGGGATATTATACCTGCTGATTTAAGACTTGTAAAAAGTTCTAATTTGAAGATTGAGGAAGCATCTTTAACAGGTGAATCCCTTCCTGTAGATAAAAATAGTGACACTAATTTTGATGGTGATATATCTATAGGAGATAGGACAAATATGGCATATATGAGCACTATAGTCAGCTATGGAAGGGGTAAGGGAACTGTAGTAGCTACTGGCCATGAAACTGAAATTGGGAAAATTGCAAGTCAAATTCAATCCTATGAGGAAGAAGCTACTCCTTTACAAAATCAATTGAATCATTTAGGAAAGGTTCTAGGATTAACTACCATAGGAATTTGTATATTAGTATTTATTGTAGGCTTAGTTCAGGGTAGGGATTTTTTAGAAATGCTTATGGTAGCCATAAGTTTAGCTGTGGCCGCAATTCCTGAGGGACTTCCTGCTATAGTGACTATAGTATTGGCCTTGGGTATGAATAAGATGGTAAAGCGTCATGCCATTGTAAAAAAACTACTAGCTGTAGAAACCCTAGGGAGTACAACAGTTATCTGCTCTGACAAGACTGGTACCTTAACTCAAAATGAAATGACGGCAGTTAAAGTATATATCAATGATCAAATCATAGATGTATCAGGATCAGGATATGAACCTCTTGGAGATTTCAAATTAGATGGTCATAATATAGATATTGATACAGTAGAAAATTTAGAGACCTTGTTATCAATTTCAGCATTAACTAATGATGCTAGATTAGAGGAAACCGAGGAAGGATTTAGGATACTAGGTGATCCTACGGAAGGTGCTCTTATTACATTGGCTGAAAAGGCTAATATTAATAAGGATAAGATAGATAATACTTATTCTAGGCTAGATGAACTGCCCTTTGATTCAGATAGAAAAATGATGACTACATTTCATAGGGATTATATACCTAACAAGGTCCTATCCTTTACCAAAGGAGCTCCAGATATAATTATTGATAGGTGTAGTCATATTAATATAGGGGGAAAAGTATTACCTTTAGATGATAAACTAAAGCAAGATGTAATAGATGCAAATGCATCTTTTTCTAAAGATGCATTGAGAGTTTTAGCCTTTGCATATAGGGAATACTCAAAACTACCTGAAGACATATCATCTGAGGCTAATGAGAATCAAATGGTATTTGTTGGGCTAGTAGGGATTATAGATCCTCCTAGAGCTGAAGCCAAAGAGGCTATCAAATTATGTAAACAGGCCGGTATAGATACCATTATGATTACAGGGGATCATAGGGATACTGCATTTGCTATTGCAAAAGAATTGGGTATGGCGGATAGTGAAGATCAGGTGATGGTCGGAGCTGAACTGGACAAACTTTCAGATGAAGAGTTACAAGCTATTATAGAGGATATTAGAGTGTATGCTCGGGTATCTCCTGAACATAAGGTTAGAATCATATCTGCATTAAAAAATGATGGTCATATAACTGCAATGACAGGGGATGGGGTAAATGATGCATTGGCACTTAAGAAAGCTGATATAGGAATATCTATGGGTATTACTGGGACAGATGTGGCCAAGGATACAGCGGAACTCATCTTAACAGATGATAATTTTGCTAGTATAGTGGCAGCTGTAGAAGAAGGCAGGATTATATACGATAATATCCGTAAATTTGTATATTTTTTATTATCCTGTAATATAGGTGAAATACTTCTGGTCCTTGCTAGTATTATAATAGGTTTACCCATTCCACTTTTACCTATACAATTACTATGGCTTAATTTAGTAACAGATAGTTTCCCAGCCCTAGCCCTAGGAGTAGAATCCGGGGACCCTGATATTATGGTAAAACCTCCTAGAAAAACTAAGGAACCTTTACTGAATAAAAGATTATTTCTAGGGGTTATATTCCAGAGTGTAGTCATAGGCATATCTACCTATTTAGCATATTTACTGGGATTAAATTTTTATCCAGACAATCTAACCATGGCTAGAACTATTGCCTTTACTACATTAATATTAGCTGAGTTATTCAGGGCATATTCTACCCGTTCACAAAATTATACATTACTTGAGCTTGGAATTTTCACAAATAGAACCTTAGTATATGGTACATTGTTTTCCTTTATCTTAACTCTAATAGTTCTATATATACCCTTTATGCAAAATATATTTGATACTGTGCCCTTATTTTGGAATGAATGGAAGATTGTACTTTCATGTTCTTTTATTCCTCTCCTTACTGGAGAATTATTCAAACTTCTACCCTGGGATAATATTACAAGTAAAGAAGATTAAAATTATTTGTGATGGTGGAAGACAACCCTATCTATATCGGAAGGGAAGATATAGTATAAATTTAAAGAGGATTGATATAAATTCAATCCTCTTTAATATTCCCATTTACTATATTCACTTTCACTTATTAGTTTTAAGTTATCAAAATTTATTGATATCTTTGCTTTCATGTGAGAATTGCTTTTTACCTTAGTATTGAAGCAATCTAGGGCTGCTTCATATCAATACCTACTTAAATTCCCTGACTTCCCCATTGACCATGGCTTTGGAAATATTTATATCTTCATCAAATATTATTAGGTCTGCATCTTTTCCTACCTCTATACTTCCCTTACTTTTATCTAATCCTATCGCCTTAGCTGCATTTAATGTTGCCATTCTTACGGCGTCTTCTATTCTTAAATTTACTAGATTTACCATGTTATAAACTGCTCTGTCTAGTGTTAGAACTGAGCCTGCCAAGCTACCTTCCTTCAATCTAGCTTCTCCATTCTTTACAAATACTGCCTGCCCTCCTAGTTCATATTCTCCATCCTCAAGACCTGCAGCTCTCATAGCATCTGAGATTAATACGATTTTTTCTTTTCCCTTTGCTCTTACAGCTAAGTCCATAGCTCCTAGATGAGAGTGTATTCCATCACTTATTAATTCGGTAAATACCCTATCGTCTGTAAGTACTGCTCCTATTATTCCTGGTTCCCTATGGGCAAAGCTTCGCATACCATTATATAGATGTGTAGCTATAGTGATTCCTGCATCTATTCCTATTTTAGTTTCCGCAAAGTTAGCATTGCTATGGCCAGCTGCAACCCTAATATCCTTGCTTCTTAAATAAGATATGACTTGCTCAGCTCCATCTAATTCTGGTGCCAAGGCTACTACCTTGATAGTGTCTTGGGATATATTTATGAACTCCTCCATTTCTTCTATATCTGGTAATCTAATATACTCCGCAGGCTGGGCCCCTTTTTTCTCCATAGCAAAATAAGGGCCTTCCAAATATATTCCTAATACTTGAGATTTAATATTTTTGTGTTCTTTTTCATTTATATATTTTCCTACATTTTCCAAGGCCCTTTTAACCTTTTCCGATTCAGAAGTCATAGTTGTGGCTAAAAATGAGGTTATTCCATTTTGAAGATGAAACTCGGCAATGGCATCTAGAGCCTGATAACTCCCATCCATAGCATCATATCCAGAGTTTCCATGATTATGGATGTCTATAAATCCTGGAGAAAGATATTGATTTTTAGCATCGATGATCCTATCATATCCTTCTTCATCTACTTTTCTCTTATGAAATAGATTGGATATCTTGCCCTTTTCAATTTCCAGGCTACTATTATCTTTTACTTCATAAGGGCTTATAATCTTTGCATTTTTAATTAATATTTTCATTTATATCACCTCTTTGCTTGTTCTACCTCTAATATATTATTTATACCCTATTTTTCTCGATTCAAAATCCATATATGAGCTTTTTCTATATAAAAAAATAGTGGTATAACCACTATTTTTATCTTACATATCTACTTGGATTTTCATTAGAACCATTTTTTAAAACTTCAAAATGTACATGGGGACCAGTAGATCTACCTGTATTACCTACATTGGCAATATGTTGACCTTTATACACTTTTTGCCCTGATTTTACATATAGTTTACTACAGTGTGCATATCTAGTTGTATATCCATTTCCATGATTTACTTCTACCATATTTCCATATGTTCCCCTAGGGCCTGAAAACACAACTGTCCCACCATCAGATGCTTTAATGGCTGTACCTGTAGGAGCAGCTATATCTATACCCCTGTGCATCCTACCCCATCTACTACCATATCCAGAGGATAGTCTACCTCTAGTAGGCACCAAAAATGTTCCTGTAGCTACTGTCTTTGGCACTTCCTTACTACCTTTGACTACTACTTTATTTACTGGTTTTTTAATTACTTCTTCTTCTAATATTTTTTCTTCTATTAAAATACCATTATGTTTGATTTTATTAGCTAAAATCCTACTCTCACCTTTTTTGCCTTCTACTTTTACTTTCTTTTGATTTTTATACATATTTTTGTCAGATTCAGTTTCTACTTCATATTTAATATCTTCTGTATACTCAACTTCTTCTGTAGTAGCTATAGTAATTTTAGATTTTGGCAATACTAATTTGACTTGGTCTCCTGGTTTTAACTTTTCTGAATCTTTATCTGGATTAGCTTCTTCTAATTCTTCCATAGTAGTATCATAAAACTTTGCAATGGTCCAAAAATTTTCCCCAACTTCTATAGTATGAGTTTTAATTTCTTCTGAACCAGTCCTTATATATTCAACTAGATCATCAGATTTTGCCATTTCTAATATGGGAACTTCCTTTTCCTTGTATTCTATATCTTCCAATATCTCTATATCTGTAATATTGGCGTCTTCATCTAAATAAGATAAATAATATTCTTTTACTTCATCTATAATATTTTCAGCTTCTTCTTTAGTTTTAAGTGCCCCTACTTCTTCCCCATCTATTACAATAACATAAGCGGAAACAAGAAAACCAATTTTAGGTTTTAGATTTTTTCTTAATTCTTTTAAGGGTGTTATATTATTATCTCTAGCATGAGTGGTTTCCATAGTAATCTTTTTATCAAGTACTATATCAGCATCATATTCCTCACATAAACTTTCCTCTAGTTCTTTCATAGCATCTTCAACTATATTTTTATCTCTTATACAAGCTACCTTTTCATCATCTATGTATAAATCAAAAGCTCTTGTCTTGATTTCTCTGACTTTATAGCCAGTAAAGCCCATTGCCATTATAGCAAAGATCATAAAACTGGCTAATGCAATTCTTAATCTATTATTTGTCTTATTTTCTTCTTTTTTTATTACCTCACTACTTGCTTCTTGTGAAAAATCTGAGGCATTATCTTTGTCATTCTTTAATCCTTTTGAACCTATCTTAAGTTTCTCCTTAAGATTGAGCCAAAGGGATTTCTTATCCTCCATATGGATACCTCCTAGGACAGTATAACTATATTATTGTAACCATTTTGTAATATGTCGAGTATTATATCACATAAAAAATAAATTGCAATAATAGCAAGTCCTATGGATTATTATGGTTAATCACCACTTTATTATTCATATATGACAGATAATTTTTCTTTGCAAAGATTAAATTTTACTTCTTTTCCTCCAGGGTGAATCTCCCCATCTATATTAAAATACATATTATTAAAAGACTTTAAAATGACTTCTTTGGCCTTAAATACCTTTACATATTTTTTAAATCTAGTATGAGAACCCTTAAATATAGTTGGGAATAAGGCTAGAAGCGTAAAATTATTAGCATTCTCTACTAGACATAAATGTAAATATTTATCATCTAGTTTAGCCTGGGGAAGTATCATCATACCTCCTCCATAGTATTTTCCATTCCCAATTGCTAATAGTACTAGCCTACTGCTGGATTTCTTACCATCAATCTCCATTGATACCGTCTTTTTTCTAAAAGTAGCCAATGTGATCAGAACACTTAATATATATGCAAATTTACCCCTTACCTTATTTTTCAACTTGTCCGTATTTATGACGACTTCTGCATCAAATCCGATGCTTCCAATATTTAAAAATTTATATCCATTAGCACATCCTACATCAATTTGTTTTATTTTCTTTCCTAGTATAGTATCTATGGCCTTTAAGGGGTCATTAGATATATCTAAAATTCTACTTAAATCATTTCCTGTGCCTCCTGGTATAATT
>Ga0079226_10002523_pt1 | contig 14147 bp, 13 predicted proteins | sample Poulit2014_FD_76345 | JGI IMG/M metagenome (GOLD analysis project Ga0079226, IMG submission 76345) | Agricultural soil microbial communities from Georgia to study Nitrogen management - Poultry litter 2014 | ecosystem: Environmental > Terrestrial > Soil > Agricultural land | place: USA: Georgia... | reverse complement strand
CATCCATGGAACAGAAAAAACGCGAAGGCTATTTTTAGGAGGGCGCATGTCACATTCTTCTTCATTGATCGAGGCGGATATTCACGCCTATTTGCAGCAGCATGAAAACAAAGACCTGCTGCGTTTACTCACCTGCGGCAGTGTGGATGATGGTAAATCCACCCTCATTGGCCGCTTATTGTTCGATTCACAATTGGTGTACGAGGACCACCTAGCTGCCTTGCACCGCGATAGCGAACGCTTAGGCAACGCGGGCGATGCCTTGGATTTAGCGTTGTTGGTAGATGGTTTGGCCTCGGAGCGCGAGCAGGGCATTACCATTGACGTGGCCTATCGCTACTTTTCCACCGATAAGCGCAAATTTATTATTGCCGACACCCCAGGGCACGAGCAGTACACCCGCAACATGGCCACGGGAGCTTCCACTGCGCAGCTGGCCATTGTGATGGTGGATGCACGCAAAGGCGTGTTAGCCCAAACCCGCCGCCATAGTTTTATTTGCAGCCTGCTCGGCATACGCAACATAGTGGTGGCCATTAACAAAATGGATTTGGTGAATTTTGATGCCGCTGTGTTCGAACAAATCAAAGCCGATTACGAGCATGTTACTGCCGGCTTAAATTTGGCCAATGTGTTTTTTGTGCCCGTTTCGGCCCTAAATGGCGATAACGTGGTGAACCCAAGCGACAATATGCCGTGGTATAAAGGCCAAAGTTTACTGCAAATCCTTGAAACCGTGGAAGTACACGGGGACGAAGATCTCACGGAGTTACGCTTCCCAGTGCAATATGTGAACCGTCCTAATATTGATTTTCGTGGTTATTGCGGCACCTTAGCCAGCGGCGTGTTGCGCCCGGGGGATGAGGTTACTGTGTTGCCCTCTGGTGTGAGCTCCAAGGTAAAAGCTATTCATGTGTATGAAGGGGAAATCCCAGTGGCTTACCCCGGTGATGCCATTACCGTCACCTTAGAGGACGAAGTGGACATTTCCCGCGGCGATACGCTGGTGCATAGCCACGCCCTGCCCAACACGGGGCAACACTTTAATGCCCACTTGGTGTGGTTGCATGAAAATGCCATGGTGCCTGGGCGTGAGTATTTGATTAAGCTCGGCACTCGCACCACGCAAGTGGTGGTGCGCAAAGTGCATGAGGAAATCAATATTAATGAGCTTACCCGCCAAGCGGTGGAGCCAGGGCAAGGCTTAGCCCTTAATGCCATTGGCCGTTGCGAGCTAGAAGCGGTGGAGCCCTTGATTTTGGAACCTTACCAAGATCACCCTGCCACAGGTGCCTTTGTGCTCATCGACCGTTTAAGCAACCTTACGGTGGCGGCGGGCATGGTGGCAGAGCGCATTAGCCTTGAGGCCACTAACGTGCGCTGGCACGAGCACACCGTTAATGCGGCACAGCGGGCGGCTCTCAAACAGCAAAAGCCTTGCTTGTTGTGGTTTACGGGGTTAAGCGGCTCGGGTAAATCCACCCTGGCCAATGCCTTGGATGTGGCGCTCACGGAGCGGGGATACCACACCTATTTGCTTGATGGCGATAATGTGCGCCACGGCCTGTGCAACGATTTAAGTTTTAGTGAGCAAGATCGCGAAGAAAATATTCGCCGTGTGGGCGAGGTAAGCCGCTTGTTCACTGATGCGGGATTAATTGTCCTCAGTGCCTTTATTTCCCCTTTTGCCAGCGACCGCGATACCGTGCGCCGCTTATTCCCCGAGGGGGAGTTTATTGAGGTGTTTGTGGACACTCCTCTTGAGGTGTGCGAGGAGCGCGATCCAAAAGGGCTTTACCAAAAGGCTCGTGCGGGAGAAGTGCGCGGCTTCACTGGTGTTGATGCTCCTTACCAAGCGCCGAAAAAACCAGAGATACATTTGAATACGGCGAAACAAAGTGTGGCAGGCTGTGTGGCAGCTGTGTTGGAGTATTTGCAGCGCCGTTAAGGGTTTTGCATGGCGATGGCCGGCGCGGTGATGGCGGGGGCCTTCTGTGCCGCGGCGCCTTCGCCATGCATTTTTTAATAATCGGGCCGTTGGCTCATAGGGAATTCGCATAAGTCTTCAATAATGCAACTGCCACAGCGAGGTGTACGTGCCACACAGGTGTAACGGCCATGCAAAATTAACCAGTGGTGGGCATCGCGCTTGTATTCGGCGGGGATTAAGCGGTCTAAACGTTTTTCCACTTCCAGCACAGTTTTTCCTGTGGCCAAGCGGGTGCGGTTTGAGACACGGAAAATGTGCGTGTCTACCGCAATGGTGGGATGGCCAAAAGCCGTGTTCAACACCACGTTAGCTGTTTTACGGCCCACACCAGGCAGTGCTTCTAAATCTTTGCGGTTGTCGGGCACTTGGCTGTTGTGTTTATCCATCAAAATTTTGCAGGTTTTAATTACGTTTTCGGCTTTGGTATTAAACAAACCAATGGTTTTGATGTATTCCTTCAGGCCATCAACGCCAAGGTTGTAAATGGCCTCGGGTGTGTTGGCCACGGGGAATAGCTTATCGGTAGCCTTATTTACCCCTACATCGGTGGCTTGTGCTGATAAAATCACCGCAATCAATAATTCAAAATCGCTACTGAAATTAAGTTCAGTGGTGGGGTTGGGGCGTTGGGCTTTTAAGCGCTTAAAAATTTCGATACGTTTTTGTCTGTTCATGGTGGTCTTTGGGTTAATTAATTGGCGCGTAAACCGCTGGTTGCCATGGCTTGTTCGAGAGCCCGTTGGGCCGCTGTATTTTCTGTGGCAAGGCGCGTTAAGGTTTGTTGCAGCTGGCGCAATTGCCGTGCGTCACCGGTTGCAATGGCAGTTTGATATTGGCTTTGTGCGTGCGCCAAGGCTAGTGCGCTGGCCGCTGCTCGTTGCTTTAACTCGCCGAGGCTTGGGCCCTTGTTGGCAATGTATGTTTTCGCTTGCTCCATCAATGCGGCCACTTCGGCGCGCGCTGCTTGCGCCTGCTCTGCTAGCGTAGCAATCATTTGTTCTTGCTCAGTGTAATCGCCCGGTTGGTGCTTCTGTGCTCGGTTAAGGGCAGCTGTGGCTTGTTTCCATTGGCGGTGCAAGGTTTGGTAACGGGTTTTGGCCAAGTTTAATGCATTGGCCGCGGCGTCTTGTTCTTGCTGTTGCAAACTGGCCGCCATTTCTGCAGCCCGTGCCTTGCGCTTGGCATCTCGGTCTTCTTGCTGCTGCACTAAGCGCGCATTGCGGCTTTCATAACGGTTGCGATACTGTGCGGCGCGTACTAAACGCACCTCGGGGGTTAAGGGCAGGGTGTTTACATCGATAATGTCGATGCAATCCACTGGGCAAGGTTCCACACACAATTCACAGCCTGAGCATTCGTCCACAACCACCGTATGCATAAGTTTTGCGGCACCCATAATGGCATCCACTGGGCAGGCTTGAATACATTTGGTGCAGCCAATGCATTCATCTTCGCGAATATAAGCCGTGCGCGGTTGTGGATAATGGGTGCCGCGCTCTGTGTCTAGCGGAATAATAGCTTGGCCAAGCACCCTAGCAAGCTGGCTAAGGGTGTGTTCGCCACCCGGTGGGCAGCGGTTGTACAGAGCTTCGCCCGCGGCCATGGCTTGTGCATAGGGTAGGCAGCCCTTGTAGCCGCATTGCTCACATTGCGTTTGTGGCAATACGGCGTTGAGTTGAGCTACTAAATTGTCACTGTTGCTCATGGGTGTCGTGATCGTCCTGTTGGGGTGGTGCAGGGTGTGCTGAACGGCGTGCTATTTGGTAGGGCGCAACCAGAAGCCCCACAGCAATAATTACCATTACCACTAATGTTTTGAGCATGTGAACCCTCCTGCTTTTAGGCTAAGAGCGTTTACGCAGAGGGCCTAAGTATGGCAGAAGCTTGCCACGTTACAAGTTTGCCAACCTAACACTAATAGCACAGGCGTGTTAATCATGTTACTTTGTGAAACCACTAGAATAACAAAGGGTTGAAGGATGAAATTTGCAGAGTATCGGCAGTTAGATGGCGTTGCGTTGGCAGAGGCTGTACGCGATAAAGAAGTGACCGCTGCTGAATTATTAGAGGTGGCCATAGCACGTGCGGAGCAAGTGAACCCCGCATTGAATGGTTTAATTTTGCCCTTGTATGAACAAGCACGAGAGGCCGCGAAAAAACCGTTAACAGGGTTATTTACTGGTGTGCCCATGCTAGCGAAAGATTATGGCCAAGAAATGGCTGGCGCCCCGCATTATATGGGCAACAAAGGGCTGAAGCGTTTGCAACATAAGGCCACAGAGGATGCTGAATTAGTTAAGCGATGGCGTGCGGCAGGTGCCATTATTTTTGGCCGCACCAGCACGCCTGAGTTTGCTATTAAAGGGGTAACAGAACCCGAGGCGTGGGGGGCAACACGTAATCCTTGGCATGTGGAGCACACGCCTGGCGGCTCTTCAGGGGGCTCAGCGGCATTAGTGGCTGCCGGTGTGGTGCCTATTGCTGGCGCTAACGATGGCGGTGGCTCTATTCGTATTCCTGCAGCGGCTTGTGGCCTGTTTGGTTTAAAACCTGGGCGTGGCCGTGTGCCTTGGGGGCCAAAAATGACAGAGGCCATGCATGGCATGGCCATTAACCATGTGCTCACCCGCTCGGTGCGCGATAGTGCTGCCATGCTAGATGCCACCCATGGCGAAGAGTTAGGTAGCCTCGCCCAGCTGGCCAAACCAGAGGGCACTTTTTTTGCCGCCACGCAAAAAGAGGTGGCGCCACTTAGAATTGCCTTTAGCACTCGTTCGCCCATTGGCACACCAGTGGATGCCGAAGCGGTGCAAGCAGTAGAAGGCGCGGTGCGTTTGCTTACCGAGCTAGGCCATCAAGTAGAAGAAGCAGAGCCTGATATTCACGGTGAAGAAATGATGCGTGCTTGGCTGCGCATGTGGTTTGTGAACTGTGCCACTACCGTTAATGAAGTGCGTGCATTAGGTTTGCGCGATGCAGATTTTGAAGTGGACACACTGGTGATGGCTGCCGTGGGTAATAGCATTAAGGCGGCAGAGTATGTGCAAGGCTATTATGCGTTGCAGCAATATGGACGCCAATGGGATGGCTTTATGCAGCAATATGATTTTTGGCTTACGCCTACTTTAGCCATGGCACCGGCTGCTATTGGAGCCCTTACCACCCCAGCGTTGCAACAAAAGGCGGCGGCGTTGGCGCTGAAGCTGAAGGCGGGTGCTGCGCTCAAGCACAGTGGTTTGCTTGAGCGTATGGCTTTAGAAAACTTGCGTTACACACCGTTCACGCAGATGGCTAATATTCTTGGTACGCCTGCCATGTCGGTGCCGTTGCACTGGTGCGAAAATGGCCTGCCTTTAGGCGTGCAGTTTATGGGTGTGCATGGCGACGAAGCTAAATTATTTGGTTTGGCTGCACAGTTGGAACGAGCAGCGCCTTGGTTTGATAAGCTGCCCCCAGAGAGTTAAAGCGTTGTAATTTAGCACTCGGCACTTAGAATGTGGCAACAAGAGCGCAGGCGCCTAATGGTAAGATATTCGCCATTGGCGCCTCAATTTTTTCCATGGCAGCAAGGCAGAATATATGTTTGCAAAAAACCGAGTGTTTGTTATTTCAGCCAGTTTAATTTTTTTGCTTGTGCTTGTGGGCGCATTTGCCCCCGAGCAATTTGGTGCCGTGGCGGGAAAAGCACAGGCCGTGGCCGGCCAGTACTTTGGTTGGCTTTACTTAGCATCTATTTTCTTTTTTGCAGTGTTTTTGCTGTATTTGGCTTTTGGCAAATACGGCAAAATCCGGTTAGGGCCGCAAGATAGCACACCAGAATTTGGTTTTTTTTCTTGGATGAACATGCTGATGTCGGCTGGCTTTGGTGTGGGTTTGGTGTTTTATGGCATGGCTGAACCGATGATTCATTACCTTGGGCCGCCGCACCAATTGGCCGAAGCCGAAACAGCTGAAGCCATGAACCTTGCTATGCAGTATTCGTTTTTCCACTGGGGCATTAGCCAATGGGTGGCTTTTGCCGTGATCGGTTTGATCGTGGCTTTTTTTCAGTTTCGCAAAGAACGTGCAGGGCTTGTTTCTAACATGGTAGAGCCTGTGTTGCGCAGCGTGCCGCCTAAGATACAACGGCCCTTGCTTGATGGCGTCGACGTGTTAGGTGTGGTGGCGACGGTTATCGGTATGGCCACCTCAATTGGTTTGGGCGTGTTGCAGGTAAATGGTGGCTTAACCTATGTGTTTGATTTTGGCGACACCTTGCAAGTGAAGCTGCTTATCATGGCTCTTATGTTTGCCTGTTACATGATGTCGTCGCTTACAGGGCTCGATAAAGGTATTAAAATCCTGAGTAACTTTAATATGATTTTAGCCTTTGTGTTTTTGGGTTATATGTTAGTGGCGGGCCCCACGGTGTTTATCCTTGAAGGGTTTATTAATGGCCTAGGTGGCTACCTGAGTAATTTTGTAAAGTGGTCGCTCACCGCGCCACCTGAGGAAGATGGCGCTTGGATGAACCAATGGACCTTTTTCTTGTGGGCTTGGGTAATTGCTTGGTCGCCTTTTGTGGGCACCTTTATTGCACGAATTTCACGTGGGCGCACCATTCAAGAGTATGTGCTTGGTGTGCTGATTGTGCCGCCTTTTTTGGCGTGTGTGTGGATTGCTATTGTTGGCGGTTCAGCTTTTCACATGGAGCTAAACGGTGTTGCTCCGTTAGCGGCTAACGTGCAAGAAAACATGACCCACGCCATGTTCGATCTTTACAACAACATGGAATTTAGCTTGGTGCTGTCTGTAATCACCTTAGTGCTGGTATTCACTTTCTTGGTTACGTCGGCGGATTCTGCTTCTTATATTGTGTCGCAAATGACAGACAACGGCTCTTTAAACCCCCCTATGTATAAGCGTGTTACCTGGGGGGTGTTGTTGTCGGCCATTTGTTTAACCCTGTTGGCCACAGGCGGTTTGGGTGCCTTACAAACAGCCTCATTGCTTGTTGCCGTGCCCTTTGTGTTGGTGCTGTTTATTATGGCTTGGGTATTGGTGCAAGAATTAGCGGAAGATAGAAGATTAATGCTTTATGATTTATACCACCAAAACGAAGGCACGCCTGTGGGGGCGGATATTTATGAGGCCGATGAAATTGGTACGCCGCCTGTGGAGGAACGTATTAAACGCCGCATGGTATTAAAAAACCCACGTTTGAAGTAATCATTGATTATTTAGCGCGCTGCCACAGTGGTGGCGCACGTTGGAAAACGGAGAAAAAAGGTGAGTAACGACCGCGTTATTATTTTTGATACAACATTACGTGATGGCGAGCAAAGCCCCGGCGCATCCATGACTAAAGAAGAAAAGCTACGTATTGCGAAAGGGCTTGAGCGCTTGGGTGTGGATGTGATCGAAGCGGGCTTCGCCATTGCCAGCATAGGTGATTTTGATGCGGTGAAAACCATTGCCGATACCATCAAAGACAGCACCATTTGCAGCTTGGCACGTGCTATGGATGCGGATATTGACCGTGCTGCAGAAGCATTAGCGGGCGCCAATTCTGGCCGTATTCACACTTTTATCGCCACTAGCCCTATTCACATGCAATACAAACTGCGTATTTCTCCAGAAGAAGTGGTTGAGCATGCTGTGCGTGCTGTTAAACGTGCCCGTTCGCAATGTGGCGATGTGGAGTTTTCCTGTGAAGATGCTAGCCGTTCAGAGATTGATTTTCTCTGCCGTATTGTAGAGGCAGCCATTGATGCAGGCGCACGCACAATAAACTTGCCAGACACCGTGGGCTACGCAATCCCAGAAGAATACGCAGCGCTAGTGCGCACCATTCGCGAGCGCGTGCCAAACTCTGATAAAGCCATTTTTTCTGTGCATTGCCACAACGATTTAGGCCTGGCTGTGGCAAACTCTCTCGCTGCAGTGGGTGCAGGTGCACGCCAAGTGGAATGCACTATTAATGGGCTAGGCGAGCGCGCAGGCAATGCAGCACTTGAAGAAATCGTGATGGCGATTAAAACCCGCGAAGATGCTTTGGGCGTGCACACGCGCATAAATACGCCCCATATTTTGAGCACCTCGCGCATGGTGTCGAGCATCACTGGCTTCCCTGTGCAGCCGAACAAAGCCATTGTGGGTGCTAACGCTTTTGCGCACGAATCGGGTATTCACCAAGATGGCGTATTAAAGCACCGCGAAACCTATGAAATTATGACTGCACAAGATGTGGGCTGGAACACCAATCGCATGGTGTTAGGTAAGCACTCGGGCCGTAATGCGTTCCGCAGCCGTTTAGAAGAGCTTGGCATTGGCATTAACGATGATGACGTATTGCGTGAAACGTTTGCTCGTTTTAAAGCCCTAGCTGATAAAAAACACGAAGTGTTCGATGAAGATTTACAAGCATTGGTGAGCGACAGTTTAACGCAAACCGCAGATGAGTATTATCAGTTGGTGAGCTTAGAGGTAACTAGCCGTACTAACGAAACGCCGGTGGCTAAGCTTGTTATTACAGCAGAGGGTGAAACCTATGAGCTTTCATCAGAAGGTTCTGGCCCTGTGGATGCCACTTTCAAAGCCATTGAAAGCTTTGCCCAATCGGGCGCTAACTTGCAGCTCTTTTCGGTGAATGCTATTACCCAAGGCGCCGATTCGCAAGGTGAGGTAACGGTGCGCTTAGAGCGTGGTGGCCGTGTGATTAACGGTAATGGAACAGATACCGATATTGTCATGGCGTCAGCTCGTGCTTATTTGAACGCGTTAAATTTACTTCGTGATAATCAAATAAAAGCACACCCACAGCAGTAAGCATTGTTTTGGGTAAATAAAAACGCCGCTAGGGCTAACCTTAGCGGCGTTTTTTTGATGGTTAATTATTCCTCTTTAAAGCTCGCAGCAATATCCAAGGCACGCAAGCGGTGATCGAAGTTATAAAAATCACAGGTGAAAATAATTTCATCGGGTTGTGTGCTTGCCACTAGCTGTTGCAGTTGTTCTTTCACGCTGTCTGGCCCGCCCACAAGGGCTTTGCCGTACATGCCTAGCACGGCTTGGCGTTCACGCGCATTCCACAGAGTTTCCATGTTATCCACTGGCGGCTTCATGCGCAGGCTGTGCCCGCGAATAAGCGAGAGGGAGCGTTGATAGGCCGTGGTGGCTAGGTATGCGGCTTGCGCATCGTCTTCTGCTGCCAACAAGGGGGCGGCAACCATTACGTGGGGTTTATCGAGGAATTCTGATGGCCTGAAGTTTTCACGATAAATTTGCAGCGCTTGCTGCAGCATGGCGGGGGCGAAGTGCGAAGCAAAGGAATAAGGCAAACCGCGCAGGGCCGCCAATTGCGCACTAAATAAGCTAGAACCAAGTAACCAAATGGGCACATTGGTGCCGGTGCCTGGGCGGGCAAACAAGCGCTGGCCAGGCTGTGCTGGGCCAAAAAGATGCTCTAATAAAGCTACTTGGTCAGGAAAATCATTCACATTTTCTTCGCTGTGGCGGCGTAAAGCGCGCAAGGTAAGTTGGTCGCCGCCAGGGGCACGGCCTAAACCAAGATCAATACGGTTTGGATACAAGGTGGCTAATGTGCCAAAGTTTTCGGCCACCACTAGGGGGGCATGGTTGGGCAGCATTACGCCACCTGCGCCCACGCGAATGTGCTTCGTGGCACCCGCAATGTGGCCAATTAATACGGCGGTGGCGGCGCTAGCAATGCCGTCCATATTGTGGTGTTCTGCTAACCAAAAACGCTTGTAACCCAGTTTTTCTGCATGTTGGGCAAAGGCCACAGAGTTAGCAATGGCTTCGGCTTCGGTGCCTATGTCGGTAACAGGGGCAAGATCAAGTACGGAAAAGTTTATGTTGGTGAACATAATAAGAAGGATCCTTTTACGCAAAGGTGGGGGGGAGATACAGGCCTGTTGTATGGGGATTGCAGGGGTGTTTTGCAACCCCTGCGTTAGTGGAGAATGGCTAAGCGAGGCGCCAGGCGAGGGTGTCGCCACCTAGCCAAGGGGTAAATTCAACACCATCAATACGTTGTTCGGTGGGTATCTGCCAAGGTTCTTTTATCAGTGTCACCGTATCGGTGTTTTCTGCTAGGCCATAAAACGCTGGGCCAAATTTGCTAGCAAAGGCTTCGAGCTTGCCGAGCGCACCATGGCTGTCGAAGAAGTGGGCATACAAAGGCAGGGCCGCTGGTGCCGAGTAGCAACCTGCACAGCCACAGGCTGCTTCTTTCGCATTGCGCGCATGGGGGGCAGAATCGGTGCCCAAGAAAAACTGTGGATTACCCGCCAGCACAGCTTGTTGGATCGCTTCTTGGTGCTCGCGCCGTTTTAAAATGGGTAAACAATAGTGGTGCGGGCGCACACCGCCCACCAATAGATCGTTACGGTTCAGCATTAAATGCTGAGGGGTTACGGTGGCAGCAGTGAGCTTGTTTTGTGCAGCAACAAATTCCACGCCTTCTTTTGTTGTGACGTGTTCAAAAACAATTTTTAGCGCAGGGAAGCTGGCGCGAATAGGGCTTAAGTGGCGTTCAATGAAATATTTTTCGCGATCAAAAATATCAATATCACCATCAGTCACTTCGCCGTGCAGCAGTAACGGAATGCCGTGCTTTTCCATGGCCTCGTATAAATGGAAGATATTGGCTGGGTTTTTTACACCGCTGCTTGAATTGGTGGTGGCGCCTGCCGGGTACAGTTTGGCACCGTAAATAATGCCGCTTTCTGCCGCTTGGGCAATATGTTCAGCGGTGGTGTCATCGGTAAGGTATAACACCATGAGTGGGTGGAAGCTTGCCCCCGCAGGCACTGCGGCTAGAATGCGCTCGCGGTAGCTTGCGGCATCCTCGTATGTCATCACCGGCGGGGTGAGGTTGGGCATAATAATGGCGCGGTGAAACACTTCTGCCGTTGCGGGTACGGTGCCCGTTAGCACGGCACCATCGCGCACATGCAGGTGCCAATCATCAGGGCGAATAATGGTTAGAGTTTGCGTCATAATCAGCTCGTTAAAAATTAAGCGTTAAGGGCGGCGGCCAATGGTGCAAGGTCATCGGCTGTGGTGGGGCGCACCACACGGGCCACTTCTTTCCCATTGTTTAATAAAATAAGGCTAGGCCACAGTTTAACTTGGTAGTGGCGGCCTAAGGAACGGCCTTTACCATCTTCCACAGCGGTGTGCGTAAGTTGGTTGTTCTGTTGTAGGAATTCGCTAACAGGGGGAATAGCTGCTTGGCAATGGGTGCACCAATCGGTGCCAAAGTTGAGCAAAGTAAAGCCTGTGGTGGTTTCTATTTGGGCAATGTCAGGGGCTTCTGTTGCATATTGGTACATCACATTCTCCTTATTTTACGTGGTGGCTAGGGTAGCATAAATGCATCGCAGGGGCGCCTGTAGTGCCCTTGTTGTTGCCCTTTTGCAGGCAGCAAAACTGTTGTAAATGCGGCAAAGTTTGCTCAACGGTGGAAAATAAGCAAAACTGTGCGCCGTTTCCGCCTAAACAGGGTGGAGATTCATGAGAGGACGCTATGAACCAAGCCACTTTCTTTTGGCACGATTACGAAACCTGGGGCATCCACCCAGCGCTCGATAGGCCAGCACAATTTGCCGGCGTGCGTACCGATGAGCAGTTAAATGTTGTTGGTAGCCCGATAATGCTTTATTGCGCTCCCACTCCAGATTATTTGCCGAGCATTGATGCGTGCTTGGTGACGGGCCTTACCCCTCAAGAGGCGTTGGAAAAAGGCGTTAGCGAAGCAGAATTTAGTGCACGTATCCATGCAGAAATAGCCCAAGCCAACACGTGCACCGTGGGTTATAACAGCCTGCGTTTTGATGATGAATTCACCCGCCATTTGCTGTATCGAAATTTTTATGACCCATATGCCCGTGAGTGGCAAAATGGCAACAGCCGCTGGGATATCATTGATGTGGCACGGCTTTGTTATGCTTTGCGCCCAGAGGGCATTCAGTGGCCCACTCGTGAAGACGGTGCGGCCAGCTTCCGCTTAGAAGAACTTACCGCGGCAAACAATATTGAGCATGGCGATGCCCATGATGCGTTAAGCGATGTGTATGCCACCATTGATTTCGCGCGTTTGCTGCGTGCTGCACAGCCAAAGCTATTTGATTATGCGCTTACCTTGCGCCACAAAGTTACCGTGCAACAGCAACTTGATCTACACAAACAAGCACCAGTGGTGCACATATCAGGGCGTGTGAGCGCAAGCCGCCACTGTGCAGGCTTTGTGATGCCGCTTATGCAGCACCCCACAAATAAAAACAGTGTGGTGGTGTTTGATTTATACCAAGACCCAAGCGCCTTCTTAGCAATGAGCGCTGCAGACATTCGCCGCTTAATGTTTACCCCGAACGACGAGCTCCCAGAAGGCGTAGAGCGGCCAGCCCTGCGTGAAATCAGGGTGAACCGATCGCCTATGATAGCGCCCAGCACAGTGCTCGATGACGCCATCGTTGCCCGCCTAGGTTGGGATATGGATGTTTTCCGAAAGCGCTGGGTAACACTGCGTAATGCACCGGGGTTGCTAGAAAAAATTCAAGAGGTGTTTAGCCACAGCCCGTTTGCCAAGGATAGTGAGCAAGACCCGGAACAAAGCCTTTACAGTGGCCCTTTCTTTAGCCCACAAGACCAACACCTGCGCCGCCAAGTGGTGCAGGCCGACGGCGCCGCCCTGGCGCATATGCACCTCCCTTTCGAAGATGAGCGTTTGCCAGAATTATTGTGGCGCTACCGTTGCCGCAATTTTCCGCATACATTATCGGCGGCAGAGCACGAGCAGTGGCACGCGTTTTGCCGTGGCCAACTTACCCGCCCCGAGGGCACTAATATGGCGAGCTTACGCAAGGAGTTAGTGCAGCGCAGCCTAAGCGCAAGCGACAACCAAGAACGCCATATTTATTCGGAACTAATCGATTACTTAAATAGCATTGCCAAGGAAGTGGGCTTAGCTTAAACCTAACGTAGAAAACACAAGGGTATTGTTATGATGACCACTGAGCAGCCAGCGTGGCAGTTGTTGCCTGGGGAAAATAATTACCGTGTACCAGTGAAGGCATTTTTAGCCGAAACCGCAACAGTGGCAGGCGGCGTATCGATTGCAATTTTGCCCGCACTAGGCGTTAGCGTTGCCTACTACGAACCTTTAGCGCAGGCGTTGCAAGAAGCAGGCCACGATGCTTACCTAGTAGAACAACGAGGCCACGGTGAAAGTGAGTTGCGCCCCTCGCGCAATGAAAACTATGGATTTCGTGAAATGCTTGGTGATATTGATGTGGCTGTGGTGCATATCCGTAGCCAAGCAGCAAACAAGCCACTGTTTTTGCTTGGCCACAGCCTGGGCGGCCACTTAAGCTGCATGTACGCCGGCTGGCGGGGTGTTGAGTATGTGGATGGTGTTATTTTGGCTGCTTGCGGCACACCCTGGATTAAAGCTTATGACGGCATAGATGCCATGCGCTTACGCGCCTTATACCACTTAATCCCCATTAGCCGGCGCCTGCTTGGCTATTACCCTGGAGATAAATTTGGTTTTGGTGGCCGCGAAGCCCGCGGCATGATGATGGACTGGCGCCAAATGGCAGGGAGAAACCGCTATTTAGCCCGTGGCATGAAAGTGGATTTTGAGCAAGGTATTCGCTGTTATCCAGGCCGAGTGCTAACAGTGCGCATGACAGACGATGAATTCGCCCAATCAGATGCTGTGGCCAAAGTGTGGCAAAAATTTAAGCAAGCCCGCCGCTCCCATCGTTTATTTGACGAGAAAACCCTAGGCGCCACTGCCGACCACTTCCGTTGGGCGCGCAGGCCAAATGCAGTGTGCACAGCTGTGAATTCCTGGGTAAGAGAGGAAGCGCCCGATGGTGCCGGATGGCAACCAGAAGTGGCGCCTTAAACCGACTCGGCGCCCGATAATGCCTGTAGCCGGCGGGCTCCCGTTGGCGCCTATAGCCGGCGGACTCCCGGTAGCGCCTGTAGCCGGCAGGGCTCTCGGCAATGGGCTCGAAAATAGCTTCATCAGCAACAAGCACTGCGAAAGCCACTTTTCTTCTGCAAAAACAACGCAGAAGAAAAGCTGTTTTCTCCGTGCGATTACTGCAGTGCCAATAAGGTAACCCCAGTTGCCGGGTTAAGT
>Ga0079226_10002522_pt1 | contig 14147 bp, 13 predicted proteins | sample Poulit2014_FD_76345 | JGI IMG/M metagenome (GOLD analysis project Ga0079226, IMG submission 76345) | Agricultural soil microbial communities from Georgia to study Nitrogen management - Poultry litter 2014 | ecosystem: Environmental > Terrestrial > Soil > Agricultural land | place: USA: Georgia... | reverse complement strand
TCTTAATGCACTCATTGTCGCTTCTGTGCCCGAGCTAACCATCCGTACCATTTCTACGGAAGGAACACGATCAATAACAAGTTTAGCTAATTCATTTTCCGATAGCGTCGGTGCTCCATAACTTGTTCCTTTTTCCGTTGCTTCTTTTAAAGCCGTAACGACTTGCTCATTTGAATGACCTAAAATAAGAGGTCCCCAACTTAACACGTAATCAATATATTCATTACCGTCAATATCTGTAATCATCGCACCTTTTGCGGATTCGATGAAAACAGGCGAAGTACCAATCGCTTTAAATGCACGAACAGGGGAGTTAACACCACCTGGCATTAATTCGACCGCTTCTTCAAACGCTTCAATTGATTTATCAAATTTCACCATCATAATACTCCTTTAATTATTATTTTTTAAATTGTACTCCGATTCGGTGTAAATTTAACCAAAATTCCATCAGATTGCATCCATGTCGATGTCAGTTTTCACACAATGATATTAACTTAATCTTTTTTTAACCATGTTGCAATATCTTTTGCGTGATACGTAATGATTAAATCCGCACCTGCACGTTTCATACTCGTTAACATTTCAGTTACTAATTGAACCTCGTCAATCCAACCGCGTTCTGCGGCCGCTTTGATCATTGAATATTCTCCACTAACGTTGTACGCAACAACCGGTATATTCGTTTCATCTTTCACTTCACGAATGATATCCATATATGATAAAGCAGGTTTTACGATTAACATATCTGCACCTTCATCGACATCCGTCAGGGCTTCTTTTATCGCCTCACGTCGATTGGCTGGGTCCATTTGGTATGTTTTCCGGTCGCCAAATTGCGGTGTACTTTCTGCGGCGTCACGAAATGGTCCGTAAAATGCCGAAGCATATTTTACCGCATAAGACATAATTGGAATTTCCTTAAACCCTGCTTCATCTAAAGCTTGTCGAATTGTGAAAACAAATCCATCAATCATATTAGAAGGGGCAATAATATCAGCACCCGCTTCAGCTTGAGCTACCGCAGTTTTCGCCAACAATTCTAACGATGCATCGTTGTCGACTTCTTCACCTTCAATTACCCCACAATGGCCATGTGATGTATATTCACACAAACACGTATCAGCGACGACTAACATATCGGGATGTGTCGTTTTGATTTGTCGTGTGGCACGTTGAACGATGCCTTCTGTTGCATAAGCTCCTGTACCTATGTCATCTTTTTCATTCGGTACGCCAAACAAAATAACCGCACGAATACCCAGCTCATCTAGTGTATTGATTTCTTCTTCTAAGCGGTCTAATGATAGTTGATACACACCCGGCATAGAAGATACTTCTTCTTTTACACCGTCTTTTTCAACGATAAAAAGTGGATAAATAAAATCACTTGCCGTTAGTGTTGTTTCGCTTACTAATGCACGTAGATTTGGTGATTGGCGCAAACGACGATGTCTTGAGAACTGGAGTTGATTCAATGTGATTCCTCCTATTTATTAAGATTGTATCCAGGTTTATGTGTCAATGTAACTATACTTAGATATTAATTTCATTATTTACACATTCACATTAACCATTGATTAAGTCAATGCATTAATTGTCTATTAAATATTTTTCTAATTCAACGATCATTGCTTCAATCGTAAATATCGATGGTGTAATTAACGTTTTAAATTGGTGATGAATGGCCGCTTGTTCAGTTGTCGTCCCAATAGAAACGATAGGAACATGGCGCACCTCATTTATTAGCGTTGTATCCTCTAGTAATGACACAAATGTATTGACAGTTGACGGACTTGTAAAAGTTATTATATCGATTCCGTTATTTTCAATTGTCGAGATTAGCTTATTTTTTATACTTACATTGGGTTTCGTTTCGTAAACAATTACTGAATCAAATAGTACATTTCTCCTCTTAAATGCTTCGGGCAATACATTGAGCGAAAGATTCCCACGCACGAGGAGTATGTTATCTGAATCGGGATACCGGTCCGTAAATTCAGTCACCATCGTTTCAGCATTATATGTCTTTGGAGTGAAGTTTACTGATAAGCCATATTGTTCAACTGCGCTTGCAGTTTTACGCCCGACCGCTGCGATTCGACAATGGCGTACCTTATCTTTTTCATCTATTTGCTTCATAAAACAACGGACCCCATTCACACTTGTGAAAAAAATCCATTCATACTCATTCCATGGTAACGACTTCTCCTTAGAATCGAGACAAGCAATTTCAATCAAGGGAACGATGATAGGAATACCACCTTGTTGCTCAATTAATTCAGCAAATGATTCGGCTTGATGTTGTTCACGAGTAATTAATATTTTTTTATTCAAAAGGGGTACACTCATTGTTGAGCTAACTCCTCTTTAGCGTGTTTGATAATTTCGTCTGCACCTTGTTCTTTTGCCTTTTGTGCTGCATCATGTGCCACTATTTCTGGAGTCGTTCCAAATGCTTGTACGGTTATCGTGTCCTTTCCATTAAGAGATGATACCGATCCGTACAATTTAGTTGTATTTCCGTTTACTTCAGCATACGCACCTATAGGGGCTTCATCGTCTTCGTCCAACAACCGAACAAATTCTCTTTCCGTTAAAATACCTTGTTCAGTTTTAGCATCGTTTATTTGCCTTAATATGTGAATAATTTCCTCATCATCCTTACGACATTCAATCGCAAGCGCCCCTTGCCCTACTGCTGGAATAAACGTATCTGCTGGTAAATATTCTGTAATTTCTTTCGTTAAATTAAGTCTGTTCAATCCCGCGACAGCTAAAATAATTCCGTCGTATTTTCCTTGCTTCAGTTGTTCTAAACGTTTATCAACTGGACCCCGAATTGATTCCGTTCTTAGTCCTGGATAAAGTGCGTGGATAAAGGCTGCTCGTCGTGGACTACTCGTTCCGATAACCGATCCTTCCGGTAGGTCATGTAAAGCAATATGGGATTTTCCAATATAAGCATCACGATGGTCTTCCCTTTTTGGAAATGATGCCAGAACAAATGGCCCATCGTCAGATAATGATAAATCCTTTAAACTATGAACAGCGAAGTCAATTTCATTTTGCTGTAATGCGTGTTGAATATCTGAACTAAAAATTCCTCTGCCGCCTACTTTATGTAAGGCAACAGTTAAATTCCGATCTCCTTTAGTCGAAATTGTCTTAATTTCAATATCGTTTTCAATACCAGCTTCTCTAAGTGAATTAATAACCCATTTCGTTTGTGTAACGGCTAAATCGCTACTTCTGGTCCCAACTATTATCTTCCGCAATGGAGATACCTCCCTGAATTAAACCAACATTCTATAGTAAATAATTCATGATTATCTAAAAATGAAACTCTGACAACGATCCAAATAAGAAAAAATTAATTAATAAAAACAAAAATGCGCCAACGTTAAAGCGTGAAATTGGTTTTCCTCTATACCCTCTCCATAATCGAAGTGTTAAATAAACGATATACACGGATAACACGACTAGTGACCCGATTGTTTTTATATCAACCCAGTAAAAGGGATCATCAGCAACGTAGGCCCAGACGACACCAAATAAAAGCCCAATAGCTAATAGAGGCACGCCAATTACAATAGTAAAAAAGGAATACGTATCAAGTTTTTCTAAATCATTAAAACGCCAAACGAGATGCATTCCTTTTTTTCTTTTTAATAAATAATATTGCAACAAATACATTAACGCAAATATAAATGATAAGGTGAAAAATCCATACGAAACTAAGGCTAATGTAATATGAATGATTAGTATTTCATGAAGAAACTCGTTTGCCTGCCCATGTGTCACCGACGTCGCATTTGTCGAGAGCGATAACAACAAGATAAAAAAGCTGAACACATTCGTAAATAAAACCGCAAAATGAACACGGAATACATAGTTAACAATTAACGATATGATTACAAGCACCCAGGCATAAAAAAATAACCCATCGTTCAAATTAATAATGGGAAAAGATTTTTCAGCAATCAATTGACGTAAAAGAATAGCCGTTTGGATTAACCAAACAAACGAGAGCAAATAAAAAGACACCTTATTTACCCTCGGATTGTTTTTAATAAACCCTATAAAATAACCAATGATACTAATCGTAAAGGCTAACAGCATCGTTTCGTAAATCCACTTTGACGCTAACATAATACAACCTCTTTATTTATCAGTAATCGCAATGTTACGTTGTGCATTATCTTCAAATATCATTTTCGTCTGTTTTGATCTTTTTTTGACGTCCCGCTTAACGGATTCATCAATGCCAAAAATATCAATAAATAACGATAATAGTTCTTCTTTATTATCTAATGACGCCATTTCTTTCGCTTGAATAATCGGTTCGCGAATCATTTGATTAATAATACTTTTCGTATGTTTGGAAATTACCTTTTGTTCTCTTTCAGTCAACGTAGGTATTTTCCGTAATATACTGTCGTATGTTTCACTTTGAACTTCGAGCGCCTTTTCCCGTAAGGCACGTATGACTGGGACGACACCTAACGTCACAATCCAATCTGCAAACTCATCCATTTCATACTGTAAATTTCCTGAAATTTGCTCGGCCGCACGTTCACGCTCTGCTTTATTTTCATCGACAATATTTTGTAAATCATCAATGTCGTATAAAAATACGCTGTCCAACTCTCCAATACTCGATTCTAGATCGCGGGGCACTGCAATATCGACTAAAAATAACGGTTTACCTCGACGTCTTTTTTGAATGGGTTCGATATCACTCTTTGTTAACACTTGTTGTTTTGCCGCTGTTGAACTGATTAATATATCTGCATCCAATAACGCTTCATCTAACCGATTCGCTGATAAAGCAGTTGCATTGAATCTCGCTGCTAATTCTTCTGCACGTGATAACGTTCTATTGACAACCGTTATTTCTCTAACGCCAGCCGCAATTAAATTTTTGATAGCTAGTTCTCCCATCTCACCAGCACCATAAATGACCACGTGTTTATTAGCAATGTCCCCATATATTTTCTTTGCTAGTTGAACGGCTGCATAACTAATTGACACAGCGTGTTCACCGATAGCCGTTTCACGATGGGATCGTTTCGCAAATGTAATCACACGTTTAAACAATTCATTAAATATTGTTCCCGTTGTCTCCTCTTCTTGTGCAAGAAAAAAAGCATCACGAACTTGACCAAGTATTTGTGTCTCCCCTAATACCATAGAGTTTAGACCAGTTGCTACTTGGAATAGGTACTCAACCGCTGCCTCATTTTCTTTTACAACAAGATACGATTCAAATGATTTCATCGGTACAGAAAACCAGTCTTGTAAAAACTGTTTAATATAGTATCGTCCTGTATGAAGTTGATCAACGACAGCGTATATTTCCGTTCGATTACATGTCGATAATATAACATTTTCGAGGATACTTTTTCGATTTTTCAAATTAACATTTGCTTCGGCTAATTTTTCTTCACTAAAAGCAAACTGCTCACGGATTTCAACCGGAGTCGTTAGGTGATTAAAGCCTACTTGTATAATATACACGTCTATGCTCCTTATAAAAATAGATGATGTTACTTAACATTATAACACTTATTGTCACATTTTTAACTAGTAAAATTTGAACACCTTTTAACAAATTCTATGAATAACGATTCAGTCCAATAGTTATAAGTCCCATTTTATCTGAACATCTTTACTAAATTAAAATAACAAGAAAATGAGAAAAATAACAAAGCCATGTAATATTCAATACTTAATTGCATATACGCTACTAAGTAAAGTATATTTACATGACTAAATATAATTTAATTAAAATCCCCTGTTCACCTTGGGCATTATTCCAAGAGAAAAACAGCTACAAAACGTCATCCCAATTCAAATCTGACAAATGATCATTAATGATTCCGGCTAGTAGAATTATTAAACAATCATATCGTTATCAAATTAATTTGCGTGTACATAATCTATTTCAAATCCTAAATCTTGGATCATTTGATGGTCACGTGTCCCCGCTTGTCCATCAGTAGTCAAATAATCCCCTACAAAAATAGCATTAGCAGCATATAGTCCAAGCGGCTGCAAACTTCTTAAATTCTTTTCTCTACCACCAGAAATGCGTATTTCTTTTGTAGGAACTATAAAACGGAAAAATGCTAGTACCTTTAAACAGTATAAAGGTTTAAGTTCATCCGTTCCTTCCAACGCAGTTCCATCAATTGCGTGTAAAAAATTCACAGGAATCGAATCAACATCTAAATCCCTTAACGCTTTACCCATCTGGTAAACATCTTCCAACGTTTCTTTCATACCGATAATTACACCCGAACACGGAGATATTCCCGCATCTTTTGCTTCATTAACAGTTCGTACTCGATCATCATATGTGTGAGTAGTCGTAATTTCGGAATAATGGTCCGCCGAAGTGTTTAAATTATGATTATAGCGTTCTACCCCAACTGATTTTAGTTTTTCAGCTTGTCCTTCTCTTAAAATTCCTAAACACGCACAAATACGCATACCAGGATATGTATCCTTAATTTCTTCTACTGCACTCGTGACAATATCTAATTCACGATTCGTTGGTCCCCTTCCACTTGCAACAATACAATATGTACCCGATTTTAAGTTATTCGCTTGTTTAGCACCAGCAAGAATTTCTTCTTTCGTTAACATTGTATACTTTTCAATAGGTGCTTTTGAGTCAATTGACTGAGAACAGTAGCCACAGTTTTCAGGGCAATAACCGCTCTTTACATTCATAATCATATTTAATTTTACTTTTTTCCCATAATAATTTTTTCGAATTTTGTAGGCAGCATTCATTAAATTAAATATTTCATCATTCGATGAATTTAAAATTGATAACGCCTCTTCTTGATTAATAACATACCCGTCAATAACTTTATCAGCTAATTCATCCCAATTATTCATGTAAATCCTCCTAAATATAACGCGATAGCGTCATTGATGTCATAAAAACATTAAAAATAATTGTTTTCTAAAAAAGCATACATTTTAAGCGTAAGTATTTTTTGTTCAATTGTGATAACGATAACAAAAGAAAATGATGAAAAAATCTTACATATTCAACTACTACCTGGCATGTTAAAACTTTAATTTTTTCTATGCATAAATCACCCTTTTCACCTTTTGTCAACCATTTATTATATAGGTTGACACACTGATAAGTTTACCATATACATATTTTCTGTCAATTCTAATTAAACATTACACAAAAGCCATTGCTTTAAAGGCTCGTTTAATCAGCTTGATTTCATCCTCAGAATGGGTTGCCATGAGCGTACAACGTAAACGACTCTTATTTTTTGGTACAGTAGGTGGTCTTATTGCAGGTATAAAAATATTTTCAGTATATAATTGCTGTTGCATTTCAAGCGCCATTTCATCTTTTCCTAACATAATCGGAATAATTGGTGTGATACCATTTGGTACGTCATAATGATGATTAATAAGAAACTCTCGAAAATTATTTACTTTATCTTGCAATATTTTATGTCTTTTTTCCGTTTGCATAATATGTAAACTTTTTAATGCGGCCCCGATATTCCCTGGTGATAAAGCAGTTTGAAAAATAAATGGTCGCGATTTTTGAATAAGATAGTTGATGATTACACTATTCGAACAGACGAATCCACCTTCACTCCCAAATGCTTTACTCAACGTTCCGATAATAATATCTGGCTTACTTGAATAATATTCCGCCGTTCCACGACCAGATGGACCAATAACTCCTGTACCATGTGCATCATCGACAATTAACAGTGCATTATATTTTTCTTTTAAAAAATTCAACTTAGGTAGTGGCGCTAGGTCACCATCCATACTAAAAACACCATCTGTCACGATTATCTTTTTGGAATGACTGTTATATTGATCTAATTTCTTTTCTAAATCAACTACGTCGTTATGGCGATAAACAATTACTTTCGCCTTTGACAATTTACAGGCATCGATAATGCTTGCATGGTTTAATTCATCACTAAATACAAGTGTGTCTGAGTTAGTGAGCGTCGTAAGAACTCCTAAATTAGCTAAATAACCACTCGAGTATAAAAGACAATCCTCCATCTCTTTGAAACTAGCTAATTCTCCTTCAAGTTGTTCGTGAATTTTTAAATTTCCAGTTGTTAATCTTGATCCACTACTACCTGTTCCATATTTTAAAATCGTTTCCCTTGCCGCCTGAGTGACCCGTTCATCCTTCGCCAATCCTAAATAATTATTTGAAGAAGCGATTATTTTTTTGTTTTGAATATCAGGGCTCGGTAACGTACGATATAAGCTGGAGTTTGTTCTTCTTTTTAGTTCTTCATAAATCCAATTCATCAATGTCGTTTCTCCCCTATCAAAACAGGTTTTCTTTCTAAATAATTGATTAGCTCTGACACGTTAACATGTCGACTATCAACTAAAAATATACGCCCCCCATTAAGTGAATTCATTTCCTTCATATTCGGAATCCGTATGTACGTGTCGTTTAATGCAATATATCCAGTTGTATAGTGAGGATCATCTGAACAGCATACTTCTGCGATAACTTGTGATTGTTGCACTTTAGATGCTAATGCAATAGCTTCTAACTTTCTGTCACTATGACAATCCGGATATTGTTTAATAAACGCTCTTTTTGTTTCTTCATTCCAATCAAACCTTGATACGCGAATTCCCTTTTCTTTATTGTCTATACGTTTCCCTGAATAAAAATCAACTATCATAGCACCTGAAATAGGTTTATCATTAATAATTATTTGATACATAGACTGAATAACTTTAACGTCTAAACGTAAAGGACTTAATACATTTATAATGGTTTTTAAGGTCTTTTTTGTACTATTATTTTCAATTTCCCTTATATTTGAAATCGGAGCGATCGTATCGATTGTTTCTTCAATTTTTTCAATTTTTAAGGAGACAAAATTTGCTTTTCCACGTGTATGGTTAAAAGATCGATCAATCATTTGAGCGACATGTTTCTGTATGTTTTTGAAAGTTGTTATCCGCTCTGCACCTGAAATATGGTCATCGTTTTTAGCAGATCGCATTCGGATATTATAAAGCTCCCCCATACTGACTAACCCCCAGTTGTGTATATATTTTTTCTAGTAATTTTGTGAGTGGAATACTAACAAATGCTGTTAAAATCATTCCAGGAATTGCCGGAACAATTAACATGATTGCAGGCACTTGTAGCGTAAATGCTAGAGCTAATCGGGCGACAAACGTTCCTAATGGACCCGCAACAAATATAGTAAATACATTTCTACCAAAGACTGAAATAATTAAACCTACAGTTAACCGAAATACCATAGCGATTTCTACATTGATTAACGTATGGATGCCTAATAAAAATAAAATCAAACTTGAAATAATCCCCGCAATAATATATCGCTTAAATCCAAAAACTGCACATATGGCAACTGCAACCGGTGCAGACATTTGAAATTCGCTTCCCATAATTAGAGTCGGAATTTTAATAGAGCCTGTTACTGATATAAATGATGCTAGTAAACTAATTTCAACTAAAGTGTATAATCTACGGTTCAATTGTTTCTCCATCTCCTTTTTAAATTAAAATTCTTTGAATTATGTCCTCACCGCCTTATTTTTTTCAAAGAACGATCATCGTAAGTAACGAACAGTCACACTTATCAGCTGTCAACATCAATTAATGAACTGGAACTTTATAGAATGATCAATCTGTTTTTTTAAACTTGTAACATAATATAATATATGTTAACTTATTTGTAAAGGGGTTGACAAAAGGGGGGTATCATGGCTAGATTATTTGTTACAGGCACTGGAACTGACGTCGGTAAAACAATTGTCACAACATTATTAACTGACGTTTTAACTAATGAAATTGGGGATGTTTTTCCTTACAAACCTATTCAAACAGGCGTATCACAGGATGAGGATTATGCTAATTTATCAGACGAGAAAGTATATCGATTCGTTATTAATAATTCAGAACAAGGTCATTGTACTTATTATTTAAAACATCCATATTCGCCACATTTAGCTGCAAAATTAGAACATATACATATCAACCGCGAAAAACTAATACAACAGATTACTAGAATTGAGATAGAATATAAAGGAATAATCATCGAGGGGGCTGGTGGTTTATTTGTTCCTTTGGATGAGTGTGGATACAGTATGATCCAATTTATAAAAGAAGTAAATTCACCAATTATTTTAGTAGCCGATGCCGGTTTAGGTACAATCAATCATACAGTATTGTCGATATTAGCTTTACAATCGAAAGACATCCCTGTTATCGGCGTAATTTTAAACTTTGCCGGTAAAAATAACCCTTTAGAAAACGATAATGCAGAGATGATTCAAAAAATGACGGGCATTAACGTAATTGGGACAGTTCCATTTAAAAACAATATACATTCGTATCTGCAATCACGAGAAAAACGACAACAATTAACATCAAATTGGGATATCCAATTAATTAAAAATACATTTATACAGGAGTGTCATAACCATGAATCCAGATGAATTAATACAAATAAGCAAGGAACACCTATGGTTACCATTTACACAAATGAAAGATTATGATGCGGATCCACTAATGATTGAAAGCGGAGAAGGAATTAAGTTAAAAGATATATACGGAAAAGAATATTACGACGCATATTCATCATTGTGGTTAAATGTCCATGGTCATAATAATGGAAAAATGAATCAATCGATAAAAGAACAGCTTGACAAAATTGCGCATACAACACTTTTAGGCGCAACGAACGTTCCCTCAACTTTATTAGCAAAAAAATTAGTTGAGATTACACCTGAAAATTTAACCCGGGTATTTTATTCAGACAATGGTTCCACCTCAATTGAGATTGCGATTAAAATGTCTTATCAATATTGGCAAAACCTTGGTTTAACTGAAAAAACAAAATTCGTGACATTAGCTAACGGTTATCATGGTGATACAGTAGGAACAATGAGCGTTGGGGCTATCGACATTTATCATCGAATTTATTCCAGTTTATTGTTCGAAACAATTACACTTCCTTTTCCAAATGTGTATCGTCATCCTTCAGGCGATGAAAAAATCGTTCTTAAGGAAGCTTTACTAGAGTTAGAGCAATTGTTCGAAACAAATCATCGTGAAATCGCTGGCATGACAGTTGAATCGCTCATACAAGGTGCTGGTGGGATGAATATGATGCCACAAGGGTATCTGAAAGGTGTTCAGGAGCTGTGTGAAAAATACGACATTTTATTTATTGTCGATGAAGTAGCAACAGGTTTCGGGAGAACAGGCAAGATGTTTGCAGTTGAACATGAAGATGTAAAGCCTGACTTTATCACCCTTGCAAAAGGCATTACAGGCGGTTATTTACCAATCGCTGCTACGTTAACAACTGAGAAAATATATGAAGCCTTTTATGATGATTATCAAACAGAAAAAACATTTTTTCACGGTCATTCTTTTACAGGTAACCAATTAGGATGTGCTGCAGCCTTAACAAATTTACAGATTTTTGAAGAGGAAAACATTGTCGATAAAGTCCATGAGAATTCAGTGTTTTTACAAGATTTATTGGAAGAAATTAAAGAATTAGAGTTCGTCGGGGATGTACGACAATTAGGCTTAATGTGTGGCATTGAACTCGTAGAAAACAAACAAACAAAAGAGCCATTTCCAAGTCATTTACGAGTAGGATATATAGCTACTTTAAAAATGCGTGAATTCGGTTTATTAACACGCCCTCTTGGTGATGTCATCGCATTTATGCCTATACTTGCCTCAACGAAAGAAGATTTAAAAGAGATGGTATCAATCATCAAGAAAGCCATGATTGCCACAGTCGAAGAACTCAAAACCGTATCCTAATACATTGTGTATATGTTAATGAGTACATGAATCCACAATCGATTATTCGATTTCGTGGATTTTTTGATTAATTTAAAAAAGTATACGTTTTATATTGATACAATTTGAGACTGCTTAAAAAAATGACATTTGACTCTCGAACGTGCCAACAAACTATATAGGTTTAACAGTTGAATAATAATTTCCTGCTCTCGGGAAGCCTTACCCCTTGTTAAGTAACTCTTTTGACAAAACTAAAAAAGGCACCCAATTGGATGCCTTATTATATTTCGAATTTAATTTTAATTATAAACTGCCGCGGTAGTATTTAATAAACTTACACGACACAAGCCCTACCTACTCTTGTATCCTTACAACCCCGAAGTTGATCCAGTTTGAATAAGTTCTAAAAAATAATTTACATAAAATACATTCGATTACTATGGTAGTATAACATACTTATATGACAATAAACAATAGAATTTGATCCTGATTTGACATTTACTTTATCCATGATAAGATGAATTTACAACCGAATACATAAACACTAGGGGTGCTTGTATAACAAGCTGAGATCAAAGTATGACTTTGGGATTCTTATTTACCTGATCTAGTTAGGACTAGCGAAGGGAAGTGATGTTTAGTATGACTTTCCTATGCATATCTAGACCACTTTCCTATCGTTGAAAGTGGTTTTTTTGTTGTTTACTTTTTTAATATTACTCGTACACCTTTACATAAAATGAAATGAGGTGATAAGTCTTTGTTCAGTTTACATGCTATTTCACCCGAAAATGAAACAGTTGACACGTTTACTGAAAAGGCACTTCGCATATACGATATCGTCGATTATATTCACTTACGTAATCAGGCGTGGAAGGCGAGAGATTTTTTAACAGTGATTGATCGAATTAAACAACATGATCAACATGTAGCGAAACTTATTATTAACGATCGCTTAGATATTGCGCATGTTAGCGGGATAAGTCGGGTTCATTTACCTTCGCACGGTATTGAGCCACAAGATGTTCGCAATCATTTTAAACATACGATTTACGGTTGTTCAGTACATAATGTTGAAATGGCAATGCAATGTGAAGAACAACAAGCAAACTATCTTATCTTTGGACACGTTTTTTCCACGAAATCAAAAGAAGGATTGCCGGCTCGTGGTTTAACCCAATTAAAAAAGGTGACACAATCTGTATCTGTTCCCGTTATCGCTATCGGTGGTATTACGCCTAACAATATAGAAGATGTGATGCATGCTGGTGCGCAAGGTGTCGCTATCATGTCCGGAATATTTGATGTAGATAATTGTAGAAAAAAAGCGCTACGTTATCGCAATGCAATTAATCAGTATTTTAGAGGAGGTGTATGATGGATATTAAAATTAATGGAAACAAAATGGTCGTTCCAAATGATGTGAATACTGTTTCAAAATTAATTAATCATTTAGAAATTTCTAATCCCGTCGTTATCGTTGAACATAATAACGTTATTTTACAAAAAGATGAACACGAAAAAACGATAATCAAATCCGGTGATGCGATCGAGTTTATTCAATTTGTCGGTGGTGGCTAAGCGTAGATTAAAAATCTATCAATCTATAAAATATATGTAAAAAGGAGAATTATTTTATGTTACAAATTGGCCCTTACTCATTTAAGTCACGATTATTTTTAGGTACTGGAAAATTCCCTAATTTTGATATTCAAAAAGATGCGGTTGATCTATCCGAAACAGAAGTATTAACATTTGCTGTTCAACGAATGAATATTTCAGACCCTAACCAACCAAATTTTTTAGAAAAAATTGACTTAGAACAATATAAATTTTTACCAAATACAGCAGGTGCAAAAACTGCGGAGGAAGCTGTCCGAATTGCAAAATTAGCGAATGCTTCAGGAATTTGTCATATGGTAAAGGTTGAAATCATTGGCTGTGATAAAACATTGTTACCTGATCCAGTTGAAACGTTGAAAGCAACTGAAATGTTATTGGATGAAGGATTTATTGTCTTGCCCTACACTTCGGACGATGTCGTATTAGCAAAGCATCTTGAAAAATTAGGTGCGCATGCCATTATGCCAGGCGCCTCCCCTATCGGATCCGGTCAAGGTATCATTAACCCGCTCAACATACAGTTTATTATCGAACAATCTGATGTGCCGGTTATTGTCGATGCGGGTATCGGATCTCCTAAAGATGCAGCTTATGCGATGGAGCTGGGTGCTGATGCTGTCCTTTTAAATTCGGCAGTCTCAGGAGCAAAAGATCCCGTTAAGATGGCTGAAGCAATGAAATTAGCCGTTAT
>Ga0079226_10002521_pt1 | contig 14148 bp, 15 predicted proteins | sample Poulit2014_FD_76345 | JGI IMG/M metagenome (GOLD analysis project Ga0079226, IMG submission 76345) | Agricultural soil microbial communities from Georgia to study Nitrogen management - Poultry litter 2014 | ecosystem: Environmental > Terrestrial > Soil > Agricultural land | place: USA: Georgia... | reverse complement strand
TAACCATAATAACATCCGCATGTTTGCAGGAGACCGTTACATACGTTCAGCCCATTGGAAACATATAGACACTATTGAAATCAGTCCTAAAGCCCTCCATATTCACTACCAAAGTGGATCCTCCGAACGGTTCAACTTGCCTGCACAATATCAGGATTTAAATACGCTTAAAAGTTGGCTGAAGGGAGTGACAAGTGAGCACGACATTCATATGAATAAAGCTCCTTGGTGGAAATCGCTCTTTACATTTCGGCTCGTCATAAGATAAACTAATTCCACGGGTTAATTTCTTTCAACTCTCTCCTCATAGAGTCCCTAACGTTTGGCAGCACTTTAGCCGCAGATAGTGTTATATGTTCATTTCGAGACACGCCTTTTCCTCTCTGCTTTTTCAGAAACATTTCCTATGAATACAGGAAAAGAAGTTTATCTTTGTAGTTAAAACTTCGGATATTATATTTGGAAATTAAACATTAGCCCAACTAAAAGAGCGCCCCGATTAAAATAAATAATAAGATGGGAAAAAAGGCTTGGATATATGTTTTTCTTGCCGCTGTTGTCGAGGTTTTTTGGGTTGTTGGCCTCAGATACTCCAGCAACTTGTTAGAATGGGCAGGAACAATGGTGGCAATTATTTTTAGCTTCTATTTTATCATTAAAGCCTGCGAGAACCTCCCTTCCGGCACTGTCTATGCCGTCTTTACCGGATCCGGTGCGGCCGCAATTGTACTTGTTGATTATCTAATATTCGGATCGGATTTTTCGCTGACCCAACTTGCATTCATCGGATTAATTATTACCGGCGTTATTGGCATCAAAATAACCTCTGATGAAACGGCTCCGGAGATTAAGGAACAATCTTAATAGTTAAATAACAGGGCCTTTGAAATACTTCATCACAACCCCCTTTTAATTAATTAAGAGCGGCTTGCCTACTCTATGAAACGTTAGTTCAATGGTCGAGGAGGTCAAAGTGGAGACATTTCAATATACCCTAACAGAAACTGATTAACTGTGTACTGGATCTATTTATTTATCGCAAGTTTTGGTGAAATCTTTGGGGTTATGTCCATTAATATATTCCTCCAAAAGAAAACACCCGGACGTTTGGCCATTGTAGTTCTGACTTTCGGCTTTGGCTTTTTATTTCTATCGCTGGCCATGCGGGGCATTCCTTTGGGGACAGCTTACGCTGTTTGGACGGGGCTTGGTGCAGCAGGAGCTGTTCTGATGGGAATTTTATTTTTCAAAGAATCGGCAAGCTGGAAACGTCTCTTGTTTCTAAGTTTCATCATTGCCGGCGCTGTTGGCCTAAAAGTGTTAGAGTAAAATAAGCAACCCTTATGAATACCCTCAGTCTTCTCAGCACCAAAGGTTTTTTCAGGTTTCTCAACTTCCCATTACGCCATAAGCCATACCTGATAGCGGAAAACTAATGGTTTTGCTTTCCGAAGTTGAAGCTTTAGCAGATACCACCATTTCAATAAATTCACCTTCCGCAGAAATAAGCTTATATTTAACGAAATGCAAGATAATAATATCTGAACGTACGTCTATATTTATATATGCACCTATTCCCGGATAATCTGAGCAATAAAATTGGGTTTGAGAAAATTCGCTCAGCTACCATAAAGAAAACACAATCCCCGATGGCTCGAGAACGTCTTAGCCAAATGCAGCCCCATTCTGACCGTCCGGTTATTGAGCGGAAGCTGGATCAAACCAGAGAGATGATGGATCTGGTCCTGAACGACACTGCCTTTCCGTTAAACAACCTGCATGATATCCGGGAACCGCTTAACAAATCAAAAGCAGAAAATCGGATACTGCCGCTACCCGTTTTTACAGAGATACTCGAACTTTGCGTCAGTGCCCGGCGAGTCAAAAACTATCTCAACCAGCGCGACCAGGCCTATCCACGGTTACACAAGGTATCGGTGGGCCTTATTCCGCTTAAAGAACTAGAGGAAGAGCTGCAGGAAAAGCTAAATGAGAACGGCGAACTCCGCAGTGATGCCAGCCCGCAGCTTCAGTCCATTCGAAAACGGATCAATAAAAGGCGCAGCGATCTTCGCACCACTATCAACCGGGTCATGGCCCGCGTAGCCAAACAGGGGCGCGCCTCAGATGAAGGGCCGACAATCCGGAACGGACGCATGGTTATCCCTGTGCTGGCAGAATATAAACGCAAAGTCAAGGGTTTTGTTCATGACGTTTCGGGATCCGGACAAACAGTCTATTTAGAACCGGTAGAAGCACTAAGCATTAATAATGAAATACGGCAGCTGGAATCAGATGAACAGCAAGAGATTGAACGCATTCTTCGGGAGCTCACCGCTAATGTAGGCTCCCAACGGGAAAAGATTCGCCAAAACGTAGAAACTCTCTCTGTCCTCGATATTATATCTGCTAAAGCACGCCTGTGTATAAATCTGGAGGCTTTTGTTCCTGTGCTGTCTGAACATTCCCATATCTATCTCAAAGAAGCCTATAATCCGCTGTTACTGCTTAAAAACCTTCACCTGCCCAAAGAACAGCAAGAAGAGGTCATTCCGCTGGATATGGAACTGAACGATGAGGAATGCTGCCTCGTCATTACCGGGCCCAATGCAGGCGGAAAATCCGTTGCTCTTAAAACGCTGGCACTCTGTTGCTTAATGGCGCAGTGTGGCTATGCTATTCCTGCTCGCGACAGTTCTGAACTGCCCATATTTAACAGTATTTTTGTGGATATGGGTGACGACCAGTCCATTGAAAACGACCTCAGTACCTTTTCCTCGCGTCTGGAATGGATGAAGCATACCTTAGAATATGCAGGCAAGCACAGCTTAGTCCTTATTGACGAGGCCGCAGCCGGCACTGATCCAGAAGAAGGCGGTGCGCTATTCCAGTCGTTTATAGAGCTTTTGATAGAGAAAGCAACCAAAACCCTGGTTACTACGCACCACGGCTCGCTAAAAGTATTTGCTCACGAAAAACCGGGCGTTGTCAATGGATCTATGGAGTTTGACCAAGCGCACCTTTCCCCAACTTATCGCTTCAAAAAGGGCGTTCCGGGCAGTAGTTATGCCTTTGAGATTGCCCAGCGTATGAATTTGCAAAACAACCTATTGAAAAAGGCCCGGAACCTGCTTGGAGAAGGTAAGCGTGATATGGAAACCCTTATTTCTGAGTTAGAAGCAAAAACACAGGAAACCAACCAGCTGAAAAAGAAATATGACCGTCTAAAAGAAGATACCGAGAAAGAGCGGCATCGCTATGAAGAAAAACGATCGGCTATTGAAAAAGAAAAGAAAGAGATACGCGAAAAGGCCCTCAACGAAGCCAAATCGATCATGGATTCAGCAAACCAAAAGATTGAACAGGCCGTAGAGCGTATTACTGCTAAAGATCAAAAAGACGATCAAGCTATCAAAAAAGCGCGCCGTGAAGTAGAAGCATTCCATGAGGAGATTGATGAAGAGCTGGAGGAGATTGAAGAGAAAAAGCCCGCTATTCAGAATACTGGCGAGCGTCCTGAGGTAGGAGATACGGTACGTCTTAAAGATGCTAAAACGACAGGTGAATTGAAGGAGATCAATGGCTCAAAAGCAATAGTATTAGCAGGAGGGCTACGCCTCAATACCAAGTATCAAAAGCTGATCAAGGTAGCAGATGCTCCCCAACAACCCAAAAAACAGAGGGTGAAAGTAAATTTTGAAGACGGCAGCCGTTTTAAGATGGTGCGCCCCCAAATAGAAATCCGTGCAATGCGCGGCCGCCCTGCTATCAAGGAAGTTCAACGCTACATAGACGATGCAGTGGCTGCCGGAAGAGGCGATGCACGGATCATTCATGGCAAGGGTGAAGGCATTCTAAAAAGACTGGTTCACAACTATCTCGATGAACGTAATGAAGTAAAAAGCTATCACTTAGCCCCCATTGGGCAAGGAGGCGCCGGCGTAACCGTGGTGGAGTTTAAATAACCTGCTCAGCGGTATTATAGAATATGGATGACCAATGGGCAACTGTTTATTCAGCCATCCGTTGTTAATGAACCAAAGCCCCTCCTACTAATATGCCGTTTTGTCTTCCTTGCAATCCCATTCCCGGAAAACCTCTATGGCCCCTTCCGTATTCATTCGCTGCATGGGAATATCTCTTTCCGAGGACGGCAAAACTATTTGTTCATAGATAAATGAATCATCAAAGCCGATATCTGCCGCATCCTCTTTCGTATTCGAGTAATAGATTTCCGGAATGCGTGCCCAGTAGATGGCCGATAAACACATCGGGCAAGGCTCGCAAGAGGTATAGAGTACACAATCATCCAATTCAAAGGTGTCAAGCTTTTGGCAAGCATCCCGGATGGCATTGATCTCTGCATGGGCCGTTGGATCTTCATCGGAAAGCACGCTATTGTAGCCTTTACCGACAACTGCTCCATTTCTTACAACAACACATCCAAAAGGCCCACCACTTCCCGCCTCCATGCCTGCCCGGGAAAGTCCGATTGCTTTCTTCATAAAACGATCGTTATGCTCTTCCATATCACTAATGACTTATATATTTATTGTGACCTATTTAAAACAAAAAATGATTTCTAATTCGGTATGTTTTATAAAAACATGTTTACTGATAATTTGCAGTCAAATACTATAATTCAGTAATCGCATCCAAAATTGATGCCCAGCTGCCATTTGCTTGTTCATGAACGTTAATACCTTGCTTCTCTAATTTATCACTCACCGCCTGATCACCTGTTATTATAATAGGCTCACTATAGTTCAGATCCGGAAATGCCGCCAGTATTCGGTTAACCGAACGTCGCGAGTGAAAGATGACAATATCCGGTTGGTTGGCCATTACCGTTTCTTTATAACGGCTTAGTTCTGCTTGAGTGGGGCCTTCCAGCGTAAAAAGAATGAGCTCATGGACAGGTATATCCAGCTCGCGTAATAGCCCAGGCAAATCTTCATTTGTTTTATCCCCGCACGGATATAGCGTTTCTCCTAAACGGCGAACACGCAGCATAAACTCTAACAAATTTACTGCCTTCCCTTGTGCCTGTGGATGAATAGCCGGAATACCTGCTTCTTCTAAATAATCTGCAGCGTATTGATCTACCGCCAGGTTTAAGCACTGCCGTGCCTCCTCCATCCGATCGGCCTCTTTTACCTTTTCAATAAAATATTGTGCATTTCGCTTGCTGCCATGCACAATATTTTCATAACTCTGCAGGTCTTCAATCGCTTCCGTAATTTTTTCATCCTCCTGAAGTGTCTGATAACGCTCTAAAGGGGTATACATTAGTGAAGGTTGTTCACCCTGCAATTGTGTGCGAAACTGCTCAATATCTTCCTCAGCTGCTGTTAAAAGCACGGAACGACTCATAATTATTTATATACTTATATATTAAAATAGATAACCCAATCCAAAATAGATACGCGGACTTGATTCAGAGAAGCCCAATTCTCCACGTACAATGAAGTCCGATTCCAACACGGACAAGGTCCCCCCAAAGCCAAATGTTTGATGGTAACCACGAAATAAATCATTAAATTCATTGTCCTTCGTAAATACGCGCCCCACATCTGTAAACAAATGCCCGCCCAGCCGTAATTTATAAAATTCGGGGAATTCCAGCAGCCATTTACGCAGTTCTAACGTATAGGCAATGGAAGCATTCCCCTGGAAACGGTTTAACGGATAACCACGCAAGGTTTCGCGATTTCCAAGCGTAGACATTTTCCAAAACGGTATTTTCCCTCCCACGTACCGTACGTTCAGCATATTTGCGACTGTCACAAAGCTAAAGGGATTAAAATACTGGAGGAGTTGGGTATGAGTAGATACAAATGAAAAATTTCCTGTAAACCCCGGTGAATAGCTCACTTGGATAGAGATACGATTCCCTTGGCGAGGATCATAATCATTATCGCGATTCTCGAAAATGAGTCCCGTCGTTAAGTAATTGCTCCACCCTCCTTTGCTTCCGCTTGGTGGATATTTGGCGAAGAAAGTGGTATCGCCGCGAGCCACCGGATTTTCATACTCCATTCCTACACCAAACTTCAGGTCGAGCTTTCGATCCTCATTCCACTTATAAAGCGGATAATATCCATCAATACTTAAATTCCAGCCAACAGACTTATAATCGTAATAGCCATTCTCGTAGTCTTTTTTGTCAAATGGAGTACTATTACCGATGCCAAAATAATTATCCCCTTTATACCGGTGGAATTTTAGATTACCCACTGCGCGGATTTGAGTATTAGCAATTTGTGTACGCTCATATTGGGCCTCCACTTCTACAAAACCCAGCGTTGAGCCCAGCGCCCTTCCTTTAATTCGGCTTTTATAGGGCTCAAGGTCGCCACTATAATCCTTACGGTCGTATAAAACGCCAAAAATAACTCCTCGGTCTGAGCCATAACTTATTGCGGGTACCACAGTGCTTGTTACCGAATCAGCTCCTACCTCTGTATCCAAAAATTGTGCTGAGAGGCTCGACGAAATAAATGAAAGTGTTAAAGAGAGGAATAATATTCTATATTTCACATTGCTTAACTTGATTCCAGTATGCCTTCTTCTTCCAGCAGGTCCATTGTGTGCATAGCATGCCGCAAATGCGGGATCACGATACTGCCGCCTACTATCAGAGCTACATTTAAAGCATCAATAAGTTCCTCCTTTGTATAGCCCGCTGCCCCGCATTGTTCCAGATGATAATCTATACAGTCATTACATCGCTGCACTGCAGAAGCCACAAGCCCCAGCAGCTCTTTGGTCGATCCGGGCAGTGCTGCATCCTTATAAGCCGCTGTATCAAGATTAAAGAAGCGCTTAACTCCCAAATGATCGGCATTCATCACTTTTTCATTGCCGGCTTCCCTGGCTTCGCGAAAGCGCTCAAGACTACTTTTTTCTTTTTCGCTCATCATTTTACTACCTTACATTTAAAAAGTGTTTTCCAAAATAATATTTATTTTTGGGAACTCGAATAGTGATTGGTAGTTTTTAATCCTTTTATTTCGTGAATAAAAAGAAATCTAAACATAAGTTAGCTGTCATTGGCGACAGCTTGAGCCAAGGATTCAATAATGGAGGTATTTATCGCACGGATTTTAACTTCCCTTCATTCTTAGCCCAATGTTGGAAACCGGAGCCTGAATTTACTCAGCCTTCTTTTACCGCACAAGCCGGTATTCCCATAAACCTGGAAGTGCTAATTCGTGGCCTATCGGATCGCTATGGGGATACTATTGAATGGAACGAGTATCTGCCGGCTATGGCTCATTTGTATTCTACTCTCCGCCGGATCAAAAGCTACTGGGAAGGCGAGCTTAAAACCCTCAATCATCCTAAAAAAAAGACCCCCTACCATAACCAGTCCGTTTGGGGCTTTGCTATTAATGACACCTGGATGGTTAACGAAAATGAAAGTCGTCGGCTTATCCGCAGCGAGCCGGATAGCTACTCCATCTTTGACATGCTGCCGGAACATGCCATGTATGTAACAGCAAGCCTGGTCCTGAACCCTTCTTTCCACAAAGAGTTTACCCAGGCCTCTCAGCTGGACAATATTCGTTATCTGCAAAATAACGGCGGTATTGAAAACCTCATACTTGCAACTGGTCATAACAATATTATAGGCGCTGTATCTGATCTCAAATTCGTGCTCTCTGAAGAGGAAGATCTCACTAACTTTCCATCCAACCGACAATATACGGTTTACCGTCCCGAACATTTTGAACAGGAGTATCGAAAATTGGCAGAAAAGGTAGCCCAAATTGGTGCCCAATGCGTTATTACTCAAACCATTCCCTACGTGACTATCCCTCCTGTAACGCGCGGCATTAATGCGGATAAGTCCCGAAAGGGCCACCGCGGTTATTTCGATTATTATACTCGATTTTGGATCTGGGATGAGGATTTTAACCCTGAACAACACCCTCACCTCACTAAGGAACAAGCCATCAAGCTCGACCAACACGTTGATGAATACAATAAGATAATACGAACAGTTTCTAAGAAGTATGGATGGATTAATGTGCCCCTCAACAAATATCTGTCTGGTTTTGCCCGCCGCAGGCTGGGCGGTAAACCCAAGATTAATTTACCACAGGGTTTCATCGATGTGTTGAATAACAAGCCGATGACTTCTCACCTGTTGGCCAATCCGGAAAACCCAACTTTAAGCACCGATTATATACGTATCGATTCCGAGAGCAAAAAGGTAGTTAAAGGCGGCTTATTTAGCCTGGATGGCATCCATCCTACAACTATTGGATACGGACTTATAGCTCATATATACCGGAAGACAATGAAAAACAACGGAATCTCTTTTGACAAACCACTGGATTGGGATTTCATTATCGAAAATGATACCCTGGTGACCAACCCTCCTTATTTGCTTATTGAGCTTCGAGATCTGCTGCGCTTTTTATCACTCGACCGACAACACAAGTTATCGACTGTTGGAAACGGACTCCTCAATCAGCTTATGAATGTATTCTCTCCCCGCGACTCTCAGAATTAACCTCCAATGTTCATCAAATATTTATATACGTTTTCTACTCTCCGTATATAAGCTTGAATTACAACATTCTTAGACCCGGTTAAACACCAACCCTGACGCCCTATGGTAATATAATTCTGCCCAATTATGAAGTATATCATTTAACTATGGACAATTTATAGTAAGTACCCAACAACCTTATTTTTAAATGCAAAGAAGAGGTTAGACATTCTGATTTGTAGCAGGCTTTTTCAAACCCCAGAGCGCCATTCTGGACCCGGAATGAGGTTTTACGGTATAAGGTTTTGTAAAGGCCGCCAGTAGATAAAACATGCATGATAGCTCTTAACTGATTAACATGGATCATTCATTTACAATACAAGTCTGCTAATTTTCCCGTACATTAACCTTCACCAGCTCTCACTTAAATTTTGGAAAATAATAATACAGCCATTGGTATTCTCGGAGCAGGCATTTCGGGATTGGCTACTGCCTATTACCTTCAAAAGGAAGGATATTCCTCAACAGTTTACGAACAGTCTGAAAGCATAGGCGGCGCTATAAAAACTAACCAAACCGATAATTGGTTGGTCGATGAAGGGCCCAATACCCTGATGGTAAAGTCGCCACAAATGTGGGCCCTTCTTAACGAACTTAATCTGAGCTCTAAAGTTGCAGAAGCCAACAACTGTGCGAAGCGTAGGTATATCGTAAAAGATAGGCAACCCGTTCCGTTACCCCATTCCTTTACTGACTTTTTAACAACAACTCTGATAAGTGGCAAGGCCAAGCTGCACTTATTAAAAGAGCCCTTTATTAATGCTTCAGAGGCCACTGATGAATCCATTGCCACTTTTATCCGCCGTCGGCTTGGACGTGAACCGCTGGATTATGGATTCAATCCGGCTGTGTCAGGCATATATGCCGGAGACCCCAAAAAGTTATCTATCAAACATACCTTTCCCCGACTCTGGAGGATGGAACAGCAGCAAGGCAGCCTGCTAAAAGGTTTAATTAGGAAAGATACTCCTGCCAATAAATCAAAAAGAAGCCTTATCTCCTTTACTGGGGGAAATCAGCTGTTACCAAAAGCTTTAGCGAACCAGCTTAATAATCCAGTTCAAACTTCCACTACCGTAAAAGAAGCACGCTATAAAAATGGGCAATGGAATACCACAGTTGAGAACGGCCATCAACCTGTTCAAACCCACCATAAACTTATTATTTCTACCTTGCCGGCCTATGAGCTGGCCGGTATCTTTGGTCCGGATTTTAGCACATTAAGTACTATTGACTATGCCCCGATCAGCATAGCAGCACTGGGTTATCGGGACGAACAAATTCAGCATCCATTGGATGGTTTTGGCATGCTTGTACCTGCAGCAGAAAACATGAATCTATTGGGCGCGCTCTTCTCTTCCACTCTATTTTGTAAACGGGCTCCACGCGATCATCAGCTCTGTACCTGCTTTATCGGCGGTACTCGTAGTCCGGAACTGGCAGCAATACATCTATCAGAACTAAAGAAAATAGCTCATTCTGAGCTCAAAAGCTTACTTCACATTACCGGCCAGCCCGTTTATTCCCATCTTAAATGCTGGCCGCAGGGTATTCCGCAATATAGGGTAGGATACGATCGCATTTTAGAGAATATCACCAAGTTGGAAAATGAATATAATGGTTTACTGCTGGAAGGTAATTTTAAAAACGGTATCTCAGTTTCCGACTGTATTTTATCGGCCGCCGAAACGGCTCAAAAAGCCACCCGATATATGAAAAATATAGGGCTGTAGCTTCATCTCACATACCAATATTCTGCATAAATTTTAGTACCTTTAGATACTAATGCAGAAAAGACAATTTTAAAATTCACTTCATTATGGCAAACGCTTTTTTTGAGATCCGCGAGCCCAAGAATGAACCCGTAAATTCCTACGCCCCCGGAACACCCGAACGTAAAAAGTTAAAGAAAGAACTCGAACACCTTAAATCACAAGAGATAGAGATCCCCGCCCTCATTGGAGGGAAAGAAGTAAAAACTGGCCATACCACAGATGTGGTTACTCCGCACAATCACAGCCATAAAATTGCCACTGCTCATCTATGCAAACAAGAAGAGGTGGAGATGGCTATCGATGCGGCTATGGAAGCACGTAAAAAATGGGCCAAAATGCCCTGGCAAGACCGTGTGGCAATATTTAAAAAAGCAGCTGATCTGCTGTCCGGCTCCTGGCGCTACAAGATAAATGCCGCCACTATGCTTGGCCAATCTAAAACTGCTCATCAGTCTGAAATAGATGCCGTAGCCGAACTGGCCGACTTTTTCCGCTATAATGCCTACTATCTAACACAGATTTATCAGGATCAGCCTTATTCTCCCGATGGAATGTGGAATCGGTCAGAATATCGTCCGCTTGAGGGTTTTGTATTAGCTGTAACTCCCTTCAATTTTACTTCTATCGGCGCCAATCTTCCAACAGCGCCGGTCCTATGTGGAAATGTAAGCCTGTGGAAACCGGCTACTTCTGCTATCTATTCCAACTATTATATGATGAAGCTGCTGCAGGAAGCCGGCCTGCCGGATGGCGTTATTAATTTCTTGCCAGGCAATGGTGCGGATGTGGGCAATCCTGCAATTGAAAGCGAGCACTTATCCGGCCTTCACTTCACGGGCTCAACGGCTACTTTTCAACATCTCTGGAAAGAGATTTCCAATAATCTGGAACATTACAACACCTATCCGCGCATCGTTGGTGAAACCGGAGGCAAGGACTTCATCTTTGCGCACGAAGAAGCCGACGTCGATGCTTTAGTCATTGCAGCACTCCGCGCAGCCTATGAATATCAGGGGCAAAAATGCTCGGCTGCTTCACGGCTCTATATTCCAGAAACACTTTGGGATGAATTCCTCGAAAAATATACGGCTGAAGTTGAGAAGATAAAGGTGGGAGCCGCGGAGGACTTTACTAACTTTATGACGGCCGTTATTGATCAGAATGCTTACGACAGCATCACCGACTATATCGACTTTGCTAAAAAGGCTGATGATGCTGACGTACTTATTGGTGGAGATTACGACGATTCTGACGGATATTTTGTAGACCCTACGCTAATACAGGCTCACGATCCCCACTTTAAGACCATGGAGGAGGAAATATTCGGCCCGGTACTTACCGCTTATGTTTATGACAATGACAAGTTTGAGGAAACACTGGAAATCTGTGACAACACCTCTCCATATGCGCTAACGGGTGCTATCTTTTCGCAAAATCGTTATGCTCTTGAAAAGATGGATGATGCGCTTAAACAAGCCGCCGGTAACTTCTACATCAATGACAAGCCAACAGCTGCGGTCGTCAACCAGCAGCCTTTCGGCGGTGCTCGGAAATCAGGTACGAATGATAAAGCCGGGAGTGCAGCCAACCTGATGCGCTGGATCTCTATTCGTTCTATAAAAGAAACCCAGGAACCGGCTAAAGACTGGACCTATCCGTTTATGGATGAAGAATAACAACTGTCTAAAATAACAGGTTCTAACTTTTCAGGGACAAGCTTTCGGGTTTGTCCCTTTTTATTTTTTTACCGTAGTGGGTTGCAATAAAAAGGCAGACAGCGGTCTAACAAGCGGCTGTGGAATGTTTGTGCTAGAGGCCTTTGTCAAAGGCCATCCCGAGCCCCCGAAGTTGGCTGGTATGGGCTCCTCCTGTTAAGTATTGCTTAATTCGAGCCGGATTTGTTTTTCATTGGCGGACATTTTCTTTCAGCTCCGTTAACCTGAAAAGCTACAGCCTGGGCCGGTCTTGTATACCACGCTTGCGAAAAAGAAGAGCCGCTCCTAAACTGCTGCTAAATCCGTTATTTCATCGCAACATTCATTTTGGATATTTACCTTAGGTTTGGATTCTTTGGAAAATATGTGCCGGCTTTGGGTTTTTTAATCATGACTTGCTATGCTTGATTAGATAACCGAAAGTGATATCTTAACCGGATTTCTACCAATATATAGCAAGTTCACCTTCGCTAATCCAGAACTATATAAGTACCACATGCTGATCCCGACTGAAGCCGTTCTCCCTCTTTTTTAAATCTTAGTTTAGGACGGTCCTTTTCACACAACTCAATACTATAGCTAAAATAAAAAAGGTCCGGTCAGTTACGACCGGGCCTTTCGTTCAAACAGAACAAGCGGTTCTAGTCTTCTATATTTAGATCATCCTTCAGTTGGTCGAGTTGATCTTTTAGACTGCTATATTGATCTTGAAGATTTGATTTTACCTCTTCGAAGTTTTCTGCAGACCCAGACTTAACTTCTTCCCATGTATCTTCGAGCTCAGCCTTTTGATCCTTTAGATCATCCCAGCGCTCCTGAAGACCAGGGTCAAGTTCATCTGACTTAGCATTAATGGAATCCTGAACTTTATTAAACTCTTCGGTAAACGCCTCTTTCTGACCCTTTAAGTTAGACTCAACCGTTTCCTGCATAGAGTCCACTCCTTCTTCCATGGAATTCATTGCCTCATCAGTGGTCTGTTCAACCCCCTCCTTCATATTGTCCATTTCATCCTGAGAATCCTGACTACAGGATGCAAAGACAAGTCCGATAGATACTGCTGCAATTAATAATGAGATTCGTTTCATAGATATAAACAATTTTGTTAAAATTGAATGTAATTTGTTATGATAGATTAGGTAGTTATTGTATTCCTACCTGAAACGATAATAGATGTTCCGCTTTTGTACATCTTTATTATAATTTCCCGCTTTTAACCGAATATCTAATACAGAACACTATGATTATCAGTGTTTTAGGATGCGGATGGCTGGGACTGCCGATGGCCGAGCAGCTCCGTGATAACGGACACACCATCAACGGTTCTACAACCACCAAAGATAAGTTACAAGTGCTTAACGGAAAGAATATTCGGCCCTTTTATCTCAATTTAAGCCCTTCGTTAAATTCGGATCATGACTCAGCTTTTTGGGACGCTAATTTGCTGATTCTGAATATTCCCCCGAACCATGAAAGCAGTGACCCCTGCGCCTACCACTCCAAACAGGTGCGAGAGGTGATCCGGCAGGCAACTCGTTCTTCTATCGAAAATATTATTTTTATTAGCTCCACTTCTGTATATCCCCCACAATCAGGCATTGTTGCTGAGGTTGATGCGGTAGCTGACAAAGCGGCAAGTGAAACGGGAAACGCCCTTTTAAAGGCAGAGAATATGTTGCTGGAACAGTCTTCGTTTGAGACCTTAGTGCTTCGTTTCGGTGGCCTGTACGGTTACGACCGTCACCCTATCCATTATCTGGCCGGAGGTACAAATTTAGAGAACGGCAATGCGCCCGTTAACCTCATCCACCGTGATGACGGAATTGGAGTTATATCATCTGCTATTCAACAAAGCGTCAGTAACGGTATTTTTAATGTCGTTTCCGACGGCCATCCTCCCCGTAATATGTATTATCCGGCAGCCGCTGAGGTCCTGGGCTATCCTGCTCCTTCTTTCAAACAGGAAGAAGATAACTCCCGAGATAAGCATAAAATAGTATCCAACAGCAAGCTAAAACATCAATTGGGTTACAACTTTAAGTTCCCAAATCCTATGGATTTTTAGCGGTCTGAAAGATACTGATTACATTTTATTCTC
>Ga0079226_10002520_pt1 | contig 14153 bp, 17 predicted proteins | sample Poulit2014_FD_76345 | JGI IMG/M metagenome (GOLD analysis project Ga0079226, IMG submission 76345) | Agricultural soil microbial communities from Georgia to study Nitrogen management - Poultry litter 2014 | ecosystem: Environmental > Terrestrial > Soil > Agricultural land | place: USA: Georgia... | reverse complement strand
TAATTGTTAATAAATATCAATTAATGCGTATAAAGAAGATTATAAACTCAGTAGATGATAGTGCGTTTGTAGTAGTTCATGACGTGCGTGAAGTCTCTGGTGGTAGCTTTGCCTGGGAACCTCTTGTGAAAGAAAAGAAAAAGAAGAAAGCAAATTCGCAACAAAAATTAAAAGTGTAGCTAAATTTTAGCTACACTTTTTTCTTGTATAACCATTTTAAAATAGTGCTCTTTAATCCGCTTGCATTCCCCCATCTACGTTATATAATGAACCTGTAACAAAAGAAGCATTATCTGAAGCAAGGAAAAAGACAACTTCTGCCACTTCATCTGCCCTACCAAAACGTCCTAAAGGAATACCCTGCTTGATAGCTTCACCTGAAGATCCAGGGTCATCAGGTGATAAGTTTTTCTGAATCTCTTCTAGCATTTGCGTATCAATTGCTGCAGGTGCAACTGCATTAATTCTGATTTTTGCTGAAGCCGCTTCTAATGCTGCAGTCTTTGTTAAACCAGCAACAGCATGTTTCGAAGCAATGTATCCAGCCATTCCTGCCGAACCTATATAAGCAGCATTAGATGCCGTATTGATAATACAACCATATCCTTGTGACTCCATCTGTTGGATCATATGTTTTAATCCCAAGAAAACTCCCGTCACATTTATAGTCATTACTTGTTCAAATGTCTTTTTATCTAAATCTTTAATATTCTTAAAAGGCCCATTCACTCCTGCGGTATTATAAAAACATCAATTTTTCCAAATGTATCTACAGTTTTTTTAACGTACTTTTCAACATCAGCTTCGTTTGTTACATCTGCTTGAATGATTTTGATATTCTCGTCGTTTTTTGGCAAATTTTCTTTAACTTTTTTTAATGATTCTTCATTGATATCTACTAATACTACTTTAGCACCATGATTTAAGAATTTTTTTGCAGTTGCTTGACCTATTCCACCAGCGCCACCAGTAATTAAAACTACTTTATCCTTCATTTCATTCCTCCTTTGTATATACTTTCACTTTAAAGTAAGCGCTTACACTATGTCAAGAACTATTAGTCTCTTCTTTTTTTAATAAAATCAAGCTTTTTTTCATTATTTCATCTATAATTAAAACATTATAATATTCGATAGCTTTTATTCAAAATATATAAGGAGGGATTCTCGTTAAAAGAAGACTGTTTATTTTACTAGTCGCATCTTTGTTTCTAGTTTCATGCTCGAACGTCGGACCAGAATACGATATCACAGTAAATGAAGATGTTGATCAAAAGTTTGCTGAAGACTCGATAAAAATGATTCAAATTTTTGATAAACATCTTCAAACAAAAAATAAACCCAAATTTAAAGATGAAGATGAGGATTTTATGAATAAATATATCGAGACTTATGCTGGTAGAGAAGTTGTTTCTGACCGACCTCGAGACCCAAATTTTGAAATGTCAGTAGCTGAATATCAAATATACTTAAAAACGAGTGAATTTTATGGATCATATAGTCCAAGAGCAATATTACTTGATGATGGCACATATCTAAACGGCAAAAGTAATTTTAAACGGCAAAAAGAAGCAGCTTTAGATATTATCGAAAACGGGTTTGATTAAATTTAGCTTTTTTAAAAAATCACATTTAGTAAGTATCGTTATATTCGTTCACAACAAAAAAGCAAAAGCCTTCTTAAATATAAGGTTCTTGCTTTTTTTAATGTGATTTAGTTAATTTATTATATATGATTCATTTTTTTATTTTTTTCTTTTAAATAAAGGATATGATGTTGAAAAAACTGCAAATCCAATTATCTCTATGATATATCTAATGGTTAAAAAGCGCTTACCAACTATAAATCCTTCACCATAAAACTGCCCTATTCTATCCCTAATTTTTATCTTTCTGTTTTCTAATTTCATTTCGGTATACTCAAAAAAATTAATTTTGTTTTTACTATCACCTTTTAAATAAGAATTACTAACATGTTCTCCAACGAAATTATAATTCACATTATTGTCTTCATTAATATAAGTCAATTTATATTCGCCATATTGAATACCTACAAACGCAAGTAACCCGAAAAGAAGTGAAATAATATGTACTTTTGTATTAACACTATTAGACTTTCTTTTGATATAGAGATAACCAGACGAACTAATTAGTGCAAAGAAATAAGTGCCTATCGGTATAAATAAAAGTGCGAAAGCAGAGTGAAATGGTGTTTCTAACACTAGCATAACTCCTAAAGCGAGAAAAATAGACACCATCGTTGTTATTAATCCTAAAAATACCGCCATTTCTCACCTCATCACGTGAATAAAGTTGTAAATCCTGATTTCTTACTCTTCGTTCTTTATAGTAATAAACGCTTACACGAAAACAAATTTACATCTAATTATTACTCACTAATTTTTTCATAAATATCATTAAAATCTTTCACCATTTCAATATCAAGTTCAGTAACACCCTTAGCACGCCATGAAGATATTTCAATTGTTACTTTTTTATAATTGATTATAATGGTTGGATGATGTTGCCGCTTCTCTGCATATTCTCCGATTTGCTTGGCAAAATTAACACCCTCTAGATACTTATCAAATGTATAATCACGAGCAATCCACTGATCACTAATTTTTTCCCATCCTGTTAAGTGAGTCAATTCTTTATTAAGTACATCATCCTCCAACAAAATCATCTCATACTCATCTTCAGTTTTGTATTCCTTTACCATATCCTCACCCCTATAAGTTATTTTTTATACTTACTGCCTGAACGTTTCTTTAGCCTTGCCATTTTCTCTTCTATGGAAATTTTACGTGACTCTGTTAATTCCTGATTAATCGTCAAACTTTTTATTTTTTCATCTTTGATAATTAAGTTAAACCAAGTACCCTCTTTTGAACCTATAGGGAGTTCTTCTTTATTTAAAATGAACTCTTTACCCAGGTCTTCTACTAAAATTGTAGCATATTTGTCATCAGTAATTCGGTCTAAAACACCGTTTGTTTCCATATATTAACCTCCTGTACATGCTTTATTTTGTTCTTTTATATCTTTAATGCGTGCTGGGCCTATCCCTTTAATTCTACCTAAATCATCAATCGAATTATAAGGCCGATGTTTTATTACATCAGGCGCTCTTTCTGGACCTATATGAATAATCCCTTGAACCTCATCTTCATTTGCTGAATTAATATCAATACAATCGCTACTTGGTGTTTCTTTTGGTGGAGACGTTTTTTCTGTGTTGTCTTCCTTACTTGGATTACTATCCTTAGGCTTACTGCCACCGCCTGTAGCTGGTGTCACATTACCATCTTCTTTTGTAGTTATATCGTACTTATCGCCATCTGTTTCTATAATAATGGTTCCATGATCATTTGTTGAATAAAGGTCAACGCCACGACTGTTCATTCGGTCAACGACACTTGCACTTGGATGTCCATAATTATTCTTTTTACCAACTGAAATTACTCCTACTTTTGGATCAACCGCTTCTATAAAACTTGCTGTACTAGATGTATCAGAACCGTGATGGCCCAGCTTTAATATATCTGCTTTTAAATCTAGGCCACTACCCACCATCGTTTGTTCAGAGCCTTTTTCTGCATCGCCTGTAAATAAGAATGATATATTCCCATAAGTAGCTTTAAAAACAATTGAATCATCATTTAAATTACCATTAATATGTGTGGGCGCCAAAACCTTTATATCTAGTGGACCAATTTCGTATTCTTCACCGCTTCTTGGTTCGTTATAATCAACATCATTGTCATCAATTGCATTAATAACTCGTTCAAAAACTTGAGTCGTCGTTACGTCTCCTGACATCCATACTTCAGAGACATCAAGCTGATTAATAATTGTATCCATTTGCCCTATATGGTCTGAGTGAGGATGTGTACCAACTAAAAGATCAAGCTGTTTAATATTCATTTGTTCAAGATAATTTACCGCAGCATTTGAATTCCAATCGCCACTATCGATTAAAATATTATAATTTTTATCACCTTCTGAGTACTCTAAAAAAATCGCATCAGCTTGGCCTACATCAATAAAGTGAGCTTTTAAATCATTTAAGTTTGCTTTTTTGTCAGCTTTATCTTTAGCTGTTTTTGCCTTCTCTTTTGCTGCTTTGTCAGCTTTTTCTCTAGCTTTTTGCTCAGCTGCTTCTTTTGCCTTTTGTTCAGTTTCTTCTTTAGCTTTTTGCTCCGCTTCCTCTTTTGCTTTTTCTTTAGTTTCTTTCTCTGCTTGTTCAGCTTCTTTATCTATTTCTTCTGTTTGTTCTTGATCAGTTTCTTCTGTGGTTTCTTCTATCGTTTCTGCATTAACAACTCCAACAAAAAAGACAATTAAAGAAATCCCCGCTATCATAATATTCTTTTTTGCTTTACCATTCTTTTTAAACACAGAAACAATGGCAACTATAGGAAATATAATAAATCCTAAAAAACCTAAAAGTGCTAAAAACGTAAACATACCCATTACTCCTCTTCCTCTTTTACCAGATTATAATAGAAATGAGTTCACTTCTAAAAATCCTTTTCTGTCGTCTAGTATATACTATAATAGAAAGATTAGTAATTGGAAGTTAGAAAATGATTTATCAATTAAACCAGAAATGAATTAATACTTAGATTTAGTAAAAAAATAACCGAGATTCGGATTATAATGTGAATATTTAAGATAACAGTATATCTTAGCAAAACAGTATTTTATTTTCCACATCATTTTCCGGATTTCCAAAATAACTGAATGCCAGTAATTTTTTGTATTTATAAGGAAAATTTGTTATCTTAAAGAAAAGGAGGCAAAAGTAAATGGAATTATCTATAAAATCACTACTCAAGACAACTTTAATATCTTCTGAGAAAATTAGTACTGATTGTAATATTAAATATGATGACGTTGTCAGATTAACATCAGAAACATTATCCCTCCATAACGTTTCCAATATTATTCACAAAAAACTTCACCTTTATTATAAAACCCATAAACAAACACTACTCCCCATGCACACTTATTTACTTATCCGAAATAAATTTAATTTACACAACCGTGGAGATGATGACATCTTTCTCGACTTTTTCGAAACTACAGAGCAAGTTATCCACACAGTTGGAGTAGATCAATTTAAAGAACTTACAGGTATGAACCTTGAAACACAAAAAACACCCTTCTTTCTGTTAGAAAACTCAGACGAACATTTTGTTTATGCCATTGATGATTTTGAAATTTTAATTACTGATTTAAATAAAATTAAGCCCACTAATTCTAATTAAAATTAAGTTTACAAGATGAATAGTGCTAAATAGCGCTATTCGTCTTTTGATATGAAATTTTTTCAAAATAACTATTTATTAGACAAAACCTATTTCATATAGATAAGATAAGACTTATCAATTATACTAATATGTATGAGATTGGAGAGGATTTATATGTTCCAAAAAGAAATAAGACATTCTAAACGATACCAAGAAATCATTAATGTGTTTATTAAAAATGGTCTAAGCCACATACTTTTTCGTATTGGAATAACTGATAAAAGAATAAACGCACGTAAAATCAAAGACGAAAAAGTAAATAATAATTTAATTAATTTAGGAGAAAAATTACGATTATCACTCCAAGAATTAGGGCCGACCTTTATTAAACTTGGTCAAATTGCAAGTACACGAAGAGATATTATTCCAGAAGAAATTGGAAAAGAATTAGAAAAGTTACAAGACGATGTGCATAGTTTTTCTATGGTAGAAGTCGAACAAACTTTCCAAGAAGAATTCAGAAAAACAACCGAAGAAGTATTTCAAGATTTTAGAGTAGAACCTATAGCAACAGCCTCTATTGGTCAAGTCCATAGTGCTCGCCTCTTCACTGGTGAAGAAGTAGCGATTAAAATTCAACGTCCTAATATTAAGCATACAATAGAGACTGATTTAGACATTTTATTTCATCTTGCACGCTTAATTGAAAATAGAACTAAATGGGGGAAAAGATATCATATTCTTGACGTGATTGATGAATTTTCCACTTCGCTAAGAAATGAACTCGACTATTTAATGGAAGCGCGTAACGGGGAAAAAATGGCGGTATTATTTTCTGTAGGTACAACTATCCGTGTTCCTGAAATTTATTGGGATTATACATCACGCAAGATTTTAACGATGGAAATGGTGCATGGGATTAAAGTTAGCCACATTAAACAACTTGAAGCAGAAGGCTATAATCTACCATTGATTGCCGAACGAATTGCTCATTCCTTGTTTACTCAAGTGTTAGATTATGGATTTTTCCATGGGGATCCCCACCCAGGTAATATATTCATCATGCCTGGGAATGTCGTTACATACTTAGACTTTGGTATGATGGGTCATTTAAGTGACCAGATGAAATATCATTTCGCTTCTCTCTTGATCGCAGTCCAAAAGAATGATGTAGATGACATGATTGAAACATTTGAAGATATGGGGTTACTAGATAATGTAGAAGATATGAAATCTTTCCACCGCGAATTAGAAAAATTACTTACAAAGTATTATGAAGCTTCTTTGGCTACTATTAGTTTGGGGCAACTACTTATTGATATTTTTGCAATTGCTTATCGTTATCAAGTGGATATACCAACAGACATCACCGTTTTAGCTAAAGCGATTCTTACTGCCGAAGAAATCATTGAACAGTTGGACCCTAAATTTAGTATTATGAAAGCAGTCGAACCTTTTGCAATGGACTTATTAAAAGAACGGTTTAATCCAAAAAATATTTTAAAACATGTCGTAGAAAGTTCTTTGAAAGATATTGATACATTGAAAAACTTGACAAAAGATATCCAAGACACTATAAAAACAGTTAAAAAAGGAAAAATGAAAATTAATTTTAATGTAGAAGACGCTCCATCATTCTTACAACGACTTGATAAAATTAGTAATCGTCTGTCATTTAGTATCATTTTACTTTCTTTCAGCATCTTGATGGTCGGTCTCATCATAGGATCATCCATTGCTGGGGAATCCAACTTACTATTTAAACTTCCTCTGATTGAACTAGGTGGGATTGTGGCAATTATCATGTTTTTATTTATGTTATTCTCTATCTTCCGATCAGGCAGAATGTGAATTATAAACAAGCACGCGCTTCAAACTAAACTAATTTAATTAAAGGAAACAAAAAAGACACCCACATTGAAAACAGATACAAAACATCTGGGATCAATATGAGAGTGTCTTTTTTTTCGAAAATGGATTGAAATTTATTTAAGCTCGCTTATATCTTCTAATCCTTGTTTTAATTTCTTAAGTTCTTCTTGCGTGAAAGTAACACCCTTGCCCATTTTTTTATGATCGTCAGACCAATCTCTAATATCGTATTTAGGAGCTCGCCCGTTCCAACTCACCAAATTCAGTTCTTTTTGCCATCCACGTGCACCTTCTGAAAGTATCATTAACGTTTCAACAACTTCAAATGAAAATTCTTTTTTATTATTAGCCATCATTTTCACTCCTTGATTTAAACTAAACCTTTATAATGCTTATTTTATCATTAATGTATCGTGAGTTGCTACTATAATTATATTCAATACTTTTCAAATATTACCTCCGTTTATGTTTAAACTTTTAAAAACATGGGAAAACAAACGATAATAGGTTGTTGTTTAAAGGAATTAACAAACGTCACAAAAATACATTAACATTCAAAAGGAGTTTTATAATATGAGTAAAGTAATTTTTTCATCACGCGCAACTGCCAAAAATGGCCGAGACGGTCATGTTAAATCAGAGGATGGATTAATTGATTTAGACTTAGTCAATCCTGCTACAAATAAAGAAGATACAGGATCAAATCCAGAACAGTTATTTGCATCAGCGTATTCTGCCTGTTTTGATGGGGCGTTAAACCTGGTCGCGGGTCAGCAAGATAAAAAAATTGATTCGGAAACGACAGTAGAAGCTCACTTTTGTAAAGACCCAGATGATGGTGGCTTCAAAATCGCCGCTGATATTTATGTGAAAGTGAGTGGTGTTAGTTCGGATGAAGCAGAAAAACTCGTCCAAGACGCTCACCAAGCTTGTCCCTATTCAAAAGCAACCCGTGGAAATATTGATGTAAAACTAAATACAGAAGTGGTTTAAAAATAAGCAAAACATATTTTAAATTTGTAAAACCAAACGGCTTTAGTTTGATAGATATCAAGACTAAGGCCGTTTGGTTTATTTTAAAAAAGTTACACTGCTAAATACTAAGGATTAGTTAATATTTCTGGTTTTTTGTCATTTAGTGGATTAGTTTTTTCAAGGGCATAACCGGCATTTAAAATTGCTGCCTCTCCAAAAGCAGGTCCCATAAATTGCAGACCTACTGGTAAACCTTGACTAAATCCACATGGAACTGTTAAAGCTGGAAGTCCTGTTAAGTTTCCAGGTCCCATAAAACGAATGATATTATCAATTAAATCTACCTTTTCACCATTCAAGTCAGCCCAATCATCGCCAATGTCATTTGGTAAAATTGGCAAAGTTGGCATAGCAAGAATATCTACTTCCTCAAATGCTTTAGCAAACTCTTGTTTTAATTGTCTCCTAACTTGTTGAGCTTGTAGATAATCAACCGCTGATGGTAACTCACCTAATTCAAAAAGCATCCTAATATCATGCCCAAAATCTTCAGGTCTTACGAGCATATCACTGTGGTGAATACTCGATGCTTCCGAAATAGACGTAATCAATTCTACCCATTCTGCGTATTTAAGTGCAGGAATTTTAACCTCTTTGATTTTCGCACCTTGTTCTTCTAACTTTTTAATCCCATTCCGGACAAGTTTTTCAATTTCAGTATCTACATTTTTAAAGAAATAGTCTTCCTCTACTCCAATAACAACACCTTTTACATCACCTGTAGTTTTTTCTAAATAATTATCAACTGGTGTATTAATAGATGTTGGATCATTTGCATCATACCCAGCAATAATTTCGAGTAATCCAGCTGCATCTTTTACTGTACGTGTCATTGGGCCGACATGGTCTAATGTCCAAGCTAAAGGATACACGCCATACTTACTAACTCGTCCAAAAGTTTGTTTTAGGCCAACAATTCCATTTGCTGAAGAAGGAATTCGGATTGAACCTGCTGTATCAGTTCCTAATGTAGCAACACTCGACCCAGTTGCTACAGCTGCTCCAGACCCACCACTAGAACCACCTGGAATTTTTTCTGTGTTCCAAGGGTTTTTAACAGCACCATAATGTGGATTATTATTTGTAATCCCCCAAGCATACTCATGCATACTTAATTTACCTGTAAAGACAACTCCAGCATCTCTTAATTTTGATATAACGGTCGCATCATAATCAGAAACAAAGTCTTTATGAATTTTAGACGACATTGTTGTTACTTTATCTTTAAAGTATACGTTATCTTTAATTGCCATAGGAATCCCATGGTACATACCTTTATAATTTCCATTATTGATGTCTTGTTCTGCTTTTTCAGCTTCAGCTAGTGCATCATCGTTATAAACATCCATATAGGCATTTATTCTTCCTTCAGTTGCTTCTGTATGCTTTAAAACAGCTTTAGTTAATTCAACTGGAGAGAGTGATTTATCCTTAATTAATTTTGCTAATTCTTCAACAGGTTTTCCAATCAAATCCTTACTCAATATGATCTCCTCCAGGAATATTTCGTAAGCTTATATCCGCATCATCAATATTAATGCCATCTAAGCTTCCTCTTAATTCATTTAGGCCTTTCAAACGAGTTTCTAGGATTTCAAGATGTTCTTCCCTAGGTTTAATACCTTTATTCTCTAATAACTCTTTAACTGATAAACTCAAAAAGAATCACTCCTTTATATTTTTAAAAAAGTAACCGCTTTCAAAGTTAGTATAGCAAAGTTTATAGAAGTCGTCAAAAAAGTATGGACCCTTTAGGATGCATCCATACTTTAAAATAGTTTTATGTATTCAATTCTTCTTATTCACCATACTCTTTTGTTATACGATCAATCACTTCTAAATTATATTCTTTTTTAGCATCATCTTCCTTTTTCTCATCATTATAATTACCAGAAATATTATAATAATAGCCATCTTGTTCCCAGTACCAATCTACATATAAGCCATCATCTAGTATATCTACTTTTTTGCCTTGTTCAGTTTCTACAGTTTGCGTCTCTATGAGTTTATCTTCTCGCTTAAAACCTGTCTTACTAACATACACATCTACCGCATCATATTCATCCGCGTCATTATTACGATATCTCACCCCTATAGACTTATCTGTTAAATTTCTAAACCAGACTTCTGAAACATCGTCATAATCGGTATCTGTATGATTAAAGTATTTAACCTCTTCGTAATCAAATCCGAGCATTTCTTTCAATTGTTCTTCTGTTATATCTTTGTCTCTAAGTTCTAGTTTCTCTAACTTTTTTTTACCCTCTTCTATGCTTAACTCTCCTAAAAAGATTTCAGTCGTCATATCCTCTGTTGCGTTAATAAAACTTACATAACCATCATCAATTTCGCCTATTTCACCTGACGTGCCATCACTTAGCTCATAATCCTCACTTTCGCCATAAAATTCTGGTTCTAAAAAACCATCTATCACCGTTATTTCAGTTCTGTCTTTATCTTCACCTATATATGATCTTGATGAGTAAGCACCAAAGTCATTTATTTGCAAAACATACTCACTATCTTTAATTAACTTGTCCTTATGCTGATCTGCCTCTTCTACTAAAAGCTTCACTAAATCTTTTTCATTCTCTGGGCTTTCTTTCTTACTTTCTTCAGCTTCTTCTTGATTATTGGAATCAGCCTCAACATTCTTCTGACTCTCTTCTGAATCTGCTTTATTACATCCTACAACGACAAGCAAAACAACCACCATACTTAAAAATAATTTCAAAAACTTCTGCATCTAAACTTCCCCCTAAATAAAACGTTCACAATTTATTTTAATATGCTTCTTATTTTACCTATCTATGGGCTAAAGACAAGAAAATATATAATTTTTTTAAAAACCGCAAGATACTAGCGATTGTAATATTTTAAACATGTAAAGTATAAAAAATTAATAAATTATCACTTTTTATATCTTTGTTGTATACCGACATTAATTAATATCCTATGTGATAAAAAAAGCTTATTTTGTAACTTACAACTCATATTAAGCATACTTTATGCTTAATATTAAGTAAACAATGTATATATATTGTGACTAACCTTATAATCCATAAAAAAATAGTAGTGTGCCTATCAGCTAGGACTACACTACTAATCTTTATCTATCACATACTATTTACTAATTAACCACTGTTTCCATATTGACAAACGGTTTGTGATACTCGAGCATGCCTTTGATTTGTTTAACGTAAATTCTCTTACCAGCTAGATAGCTATAAAAATCAAATATAACCGGCATTTGGTTACCACCAATTGCGTAAAATGCCTTTCCTTCTTTAGGTAGATAAGCTGATGTGTGTATGGTTCCAGCTGAGGCATCATATTTATTAGAAAAGACATCCTTTTCTCTATCGTTTAACAACTGGTAGGCATGAGAGACATCTAACCTTTTTCTATTTTGCTTCTCAATTTCTGTTTGTCTTCGAACCGACTCAGTCGTCCGGTAGCGGTTTTCTTCTGTTAATACTTCAAAATGATTCGTGCTCACATTCGACTTTCTTGCAATTACCTTTCTCGGTGAAGCTTCGACTACATATGTGACACCACTTAAATCTGTTAAGACATAACTAAATGTGGTTCTATGCGGGAGTTCTTTTAATAAAGTAACAGCTTCTTCAATCGTCGCACAGGTTTCTAAAATTAAACGGCCAATCATATTACATAAAAAGCCATTACCTTCACCGACTCGATTAATAAAGTTATACCCCATCGCAAGGCCTTTTTCATTCATGCCATCCGTACGTCCCGTTATTTGCATGGAAGGACCAATCGTTGCGTATCCATGATCAGTTGGTTGATAAATAACATAGCGCCCCTCATAGTAAGCAGGATGACTATCATAATTTCGAACCATGAAATCATTGCCTGTTAATATTGAGCAGCCACTCTCTGCATAATCAACATAATAACCACCGAACTCTCTTAAGGCATCTTCTATTTCCCAACCTAAAGCGTCTGCTAAGCCTTCGAACTCCTCTAACATACTTGGATGATGCTTAGAAAATGATTTAATAACTTCTTGTTCATTTATATAAAAATGACGCCTTCTTTGAGATGCCCACTGTTCTTCCCGATTAAACAAAAGAGGGGAATCTTTTAACAACTCTCCTTGCTCAAAGCCAAAATCATAATGGCTTCCTTTAAACTGAATCACATCGCTATAATAATAATCCATATCATTAATCACCTCTAAAAAAAATTCGCGAGCTACTCACCTACATTTTCAACTTAAGAAACATAGAAGTAACCACGAATACTTAGCTTTATTATATCATGAAACAACTGCTGATAATAAAATCTGATTCGTATATTAAATATTTGCTGAGGCAAGAAAGCTTGCCTATTGTCAGATATAAGCCATCTTTTTTGTGTTAACTCATTCTTTCGCATAAAATAACTTATAGATGAAGATTTATCATCATAATTATTAGCAAAAGGGGAATGACAAAATGGATTATAAAGAAATCACAACCACAGAAGAATGGGACGACATTTTTGAAAAATCAGCTGAAAGAGATCAAATTATCTTGAAGCACAGTACAACATGTCCAGTGAGTACAAATGCTTTAGAAGAATACGAGGCTTATTTACAAGATAACCCGAACCAAAACATTGATTATACAATGGTTAAAGTCAGAGAATCACGTCCTGTTTCAAATAAAATCGAAGCAGACTTAGATGTGAAACATGAATCACCACAAATTATTTATATAAAAAATAAACAAAAATACTGGTCTGCGACACATTGGTCAGTCACAAAAGCCCATATGAAAGCAGTTATTGATTAATAAAAAATGCTCAAACAATGTTTGGGCATTTTTTTATTGCTATATTCATTATTTTTTCCTTAATAAAAAAGTCGTCCCTAAAGTTAGAACAGTAAATATTTTCAAGAAAAACTTTACATCAAATGTTGGAATAAACCGAACGCGTGAACCAGCTTTGTTCATTTTATAAACACCCAAAGGCTTAACTGAAATATGACCGCCTCCGCCTTCACCATGTTCTAATACATCTTCTTCATTTGTTTCTTTTCCACTTCCAACACCAAAAGAATAACTTACTTCTGCGACTGGGAGAATGCACTGCTCTCCATGTGTAATTGGCTCTCCATAAATGAGTTCAACGTCTTTTTGTTTAGCAAATTTATCAAAGATTGTTTTAATTGGTGAGCGATTATTGTCTTCTTTTTCAAAAGTACTCATGATTAAAATCCTCCTTAATATTTTCCTAATTTACCTATCACTTTATCATACACTCTACATTAGTCATACCTTATTTCTTAATCATTATCATCTAATTAATTGGATAATAATGATTTATCATGTCCGCAAATAATACAAGGCGAATTCCAAATCAGCTTTCAAATGCGCTTCAATCAATTTTTCAGCTTTTTTGGCATCTCGTTCTTTCATTGCTAAAACAATTTCTTCATGTTCATCAATTAAACCTGGACGATGATGATTTAAAACGGTTTTCCGGAATAAGTAAATAATCGATTGCATCTGGTTAAATGTTTCTATCATGAATTTATTTCTCGTGGCGTTAACTATTTTTTCATGGAACTTTTTATTCGCATCCATTGCTGCTTCACTACTACCGTTATAACCTATTTCTACAAAATCTTCCATTTCAGTGAAATCTTCCATTGTAAAATGATTGGTCGCTTTTACGACAGCACTCTTTTCAATCAAGATACGCAATTCAAATATGTCTTGATAATCTTGATGAGTTGGATTAGAAATCTGATTATTTTGGATTAGTTTTTCTTGTTCCAATCTTTTAATTGCTTCTCGAAGTGGTGTACGACTAACACCAAGCTGCTCAGAAAGTTTTGTTTCAACGATTTTTTCACCATTTTTTAATTGGCCAGTAAATATCATATCTCTGACTGCTTCATATGTTTGTTCATATATAGTTGTTTTTTTACTTGTCATTATAAATCTCACTCTTTCTATTAATGAAGTAGCAATATTCATTA
>Ga0079226_10002519_pt1 | contig 14158 bp, 11 predicted proteins | sample Poulit2014_FD_76345 | JGI IMG/M metagenome (GOLD analysis project Ga0079226, IMG submission 76345) | Agricultural soil microbial communities from Georgia to study Nitrogen management - Poultry litter 2014 | ecosystem: Environmental > Terrestrial > Soil > Agricultural land | place: USA: Georgia... | reverse complement strand
TAAAATTAATTTATTCATACTGTACTCCTTTTGAAGTTTCTCTCTTTAAATTATACAAGTGTCTTATATGTATCACAAATTAAAAAAGCCCCGGCATAATTAAATCATGCCGAGGCTTATATATAATAACGATTTCTCTTATTTTTCGTCTTCTTTTTTGTCGCCGCTTAGGAATTTCTCCTGAGCGTTGTCAATATGTTCATTGACACCATCTTTACCTTTTAAACGTTCTTCTTGTTGTTTGTCCACTTGCTCGTTAGCAAAATCTTTACCTTTGTCAGTTGCTTGTTTCTTTAAGTCATCAAATTTACTCATTATATCTCTCCTAACAAAATTAGATTCAATAATAATGTACCCGAGTTATTTTGACTTTAAACATTTAAAGATAAATTTATGGATAAAGAATTGGTGCATTTGGTCCGAGTGGTAATCCAAGCATCATCCAAACGATGAGCATGAGTGACCACATAACTAAGAAGAATAGAGAGTACGGTAACATAACTGAAACTAGAGTGCCGATACCTAGATCCTTCACATATTTCTGACTGAACGCAATGATAATTGCGAAATATGTCATAAGTGGCGTGATAATATTCGTTGATGAGTCTGCAATACGATATGCCATTGTTGTGAGTTCTGGTGAGTATCCAAGTTGCATTAAAATTGGCACAAAGATCGGTGCCATCATCGCCCACTTCGCACTTGCACTACCAATGAATAAGTTAATAACTGCTGTTACTAAGATAAACCCAATAATTAAAGGAATACCCTTTAAATTAAGCGTTTCGAGTAACTCTGCGCCGTATACACCAATCACGAGACCAATGTTTGATTCCGCGAAGAATGCAATGAATTGACCTGCTGCAAATGCAAGAACAATAAATGTACCCATTGTTGCCATTGTTTCAGCTAAGTGATTCGCAACATCTTTATCGCTTTTAATTTCTTTTGTTACCCTACCATATACGAATCCTGGAATGAAGAAAAGAATCGCAATGATTGGTACAAGACTTTGCATAAATGGTGATTGAATAATTGTGTTTAAGTACGTTCCTTCATCTCCACGGAGTGGTGACCATGGGAATACGACGAGTAGTGCTACTAAAATTCCAGATACAATAATTGAAATCAGTGCAGAGATGAGTCCCTTTTTCTCTAACTTAGAGAGAGGGGCCATCTCATCATCAACGTTCACAGAGAATTTACCATCATAAGCACCTAAGCGTGGTTCAACAATTTTCTCAGTTACAAACCAACCAACGAGTGTCAATAAGAACACACTCACAATAATGAAGTAGTAGTTCATTGCAACGTTCATTGTCTCCACATACTCTGGACTGATTACCGCTGCCGCTTCCATAGTGATTTCTGACAACATTGCATCTGTACCACTTAGCAAGAGATTGGCACTAAATCCACCACTTACCCCAGCAAACGCTGCAGCAATACCTGCTAACGGGTGTCTGCCTAAAGTTAAGAAAATTACAGCACCTAATGGTGGTAATACAACGTATCCTGCATCACTTGCTACAGATGACATTACACCTGCAAACACAAGTCCTGCAGTAATTAGTGATTTTGGAATTGAAAAGATAAACGCACGCAATGCAGCTGCAATTAAACCTGTACGCTCTGCGATACCAATTCCAAGCATTGTAATCAGCACAACTCCAAGTGGAGCGAATCCAATGAAGTTATCTGTCATGCTAAGAAATATGTATTCAATTCCTTCAGCACTAAGTAAGTTTTTAACTTCAACAATTTCGGATGAATCACCAGGGTGCACAACAGAAACGTCAAAGATTGAAAGTACTGCTGATAGAATCAGCGTTAAAACAGCTAGACCAATAAATAAAGTAAATGGATGAGGTAGTTTGTTACCGCTCCATTCAATGAAGTCTAAAAAACGTTGGAAAAAGTTCTTCCTTTGTTTTACTTCAGCCATGATTAAGCCTCCTAAAATTTAAAGACCATCCAATATCTGGATGGTCTATGTTTATATCCGCAATACAATAAGAGCAAAAGTCTTATGTATTACGTATATTTTATCATATTCAATTATTAAATCTAGTAACGATTTAACCTACATATTTGAGATTAACTCATCCGCAAATTCTGAACATTTTACTTCAGTTGCGTTATCCATTAAACGTGCAAAGTCATAAGTAACTACTTTAGAAGAAATTGTTTTCTCCATTGACTCGTTGATTAAATCAGCAGCTTCTTGCCATCCTAAGTGTTCTAACATTAATACACCAGAAAGAATCACTGATGATGGGTTTACTTTGTCTTGACCTGCATATTTTGGCGCAGTCCCGTGTGTTGCTTCGAAGATCGCGTGACCAGTGTCATAGTTGATGTTTGCTCCTGGAGCAATACCGATCCCTCCAACTTGTGCAGCTAATGCATCACTGATGTAATCTCCGTTTAAGTTCATTGTAGCAACTACGTCAAACTCTTTTGGACGTGTTAAGATTTGTTGTAAGAAGATATCTGCGATTGAATCTTTTACGATAATCTTACCAGCTGCAACAGCATCGTCTTGTGCTTTGTTTGCAGCATCTTTGCCGTCCTCTTCAACAATTTTGTCATATTGTTGCCAAGTGAACACTTTATCTCCAAATTCTTTTTCAGCTAAGTCGTAACCCCATTGTTTGAATCCACCTTCTGTGAATTTCATAATATTACCTTTATGAACAAGCGTTACAGTTGGTTTTTTATGATCTACCGCATATTGAATCGCAGCTCTTACTAAACGCTCTGTACCTTCCTTTGACACTGGTTTAATTGCAATAGATGAAGACTCAGGGAAACGAATGTTTTTAACGTCCATTTCTTCTGTTAAGAAGTCGATTACTTTTTTAACTTCATCAGTACCTGCTTTGAACTCGATACCTGCATAGATGTCTTCAGTGTTCTCACGGAAGATTGCCATGTCCACGTCTTCAGGACGTTTTACAGGTGACGGTACACCTTCATAGTGACGTACTGGTCTTAAGCAAGTATATAAGTCTAATTGTTGACGTAATGCAACGTTAAGAGAACGAATACCACCGCCGATTGGTGTTGTTAAAGGTCCTTTAATTGCAATAAGGTATTCATTAATTTTATCTAGAGTGTCCTGTGGTAACCATTCACCAGTTTTGTCGAACGCTTTTTGACCTGCATATACTTCTAGCCAGTCAATTTTCTTTTCACCATTGTATGCTTTCTCTACAGCTGCATCGAATACACGAACTGCTGCATTCCAAATGTCTGGTCCAATTCCATCACCTTCGATGAAAGGAATCACTGGATTGTTTGGTACGTTTAAAACACCATTATTAGTTGAAATTTTCTCGCCTGTCATTATTAATACCCCTTTTTATTTTATTATCTTTCTTCAATTGGTTCGTATTTTCTACCAACATGTCCAACATACTCTGCACGTGGACGAATCAATCTATTATTTCTATATTGCTCCATCATGTGTGCAAGCCAACCAGAAGTACGACTTACAGCAAAGATTGGAGTGAATAAGTCATGTGGAATACCCATTGAGTGATATACAGATGCACTGAAGAAGTCAACGTTTGGTAATAATCCTTTTTCTTTTTCAACGATTTCAGCAATCTTAATGCTCATGTCATAGAGTTCGCTTTCACCATTTTCTTCAGTTAAACGTTTCGCCATATCTTCAAGATATTTCGCACGTGGATCTCCATCTTTATAAACTCTGTGGCCAATACCCATAATTTTTTCTTTGTTCTCAAGTTTTTTATAGACATAGTCTTCTACATTATCAACTGAACCAATTTCAGTGAGCATGTTCATTACTTGCTCATTTGCTCCACCATGTAATGGTCCTTTTAAAGCACCGATAGCTGCAACAGTACCAGAATATAAATCTGATAACGTAGCTACACACACGCGTGCTGTAAATGTTGATGCATTTATTTCATGGTCTGCATGAAGAATAAGTGCTTTATTCATTGCCTCAACTTGTGTGTCTGTAGGTTCTTCTCCGAATAACATGTAAAGGAAGTTTTTAGCAAAACTAAATTCTTCTTTAGGTTTAATCGTTTCCAGTCCATTTCTCAGACGTTCGAAGTCTGCAACAACTGCTGGCATCGCAGCTTGAATACGAATTGCTTTATTCATATTTGCTTCTTCATTCATATCATCTGCCTTTTCATCAAAGATACCGATGTATGAAATGGAAGTTCTTAAAGCTGCCATAGCACGTCCTTTGTTAGCAGCGAACGCTTTAAATTGTTCACTATTGTTTGTCGTAACTGACATAAATTTGAATAACTTCGCTTTAAGGTCAGCTAACTCTTCTTTATTTGGTAATCGATCATTCCACAGTAAGAAAATGACTTCTTCAAACTCAGCATTTTCTGCTAAATCATCGATTTCATAACCACAGTACGTTAATTTTGTTCCGATGATAGAACTGATTCTTGATTCACCTATTACGACACCCTCTAAACCAGAGCTTTTCTCAGGCATAGAAATACCTCCCTATAAATGTAACCGTTTTAACATAAGTATAACAAAGTTTGTATATCAATGCTTATTGAAATTACAAACTACTACACCTATCCTTACTCTTATTTTAATATCTTTAATGTATAAGATAAAGTTTCGTTTCTTATCCTTCGCCATAACTTTATATTATCATTAGAAAAGTTAAGAGTAATAATAAAAACAAAAAGTGTAGGACAAACAAGTCCTACACTTTGATTATTCCGGTAATTCAATTGTTTCAACTGAGTCTACGTTTTGGAAATTTGAAGTTGCTTCGAATCCGATAGTTTGTTCGCCTGATTTTGCTGTTCCTTCTACTTTCGCGTTTGTTAAGAGATATTCTTTAGAATATGTGAGGACAAGTGTGCCTTCTAATTCTTCAAATTCTCCTACAGATTGCGCTAAGTTACTTCCAAAATATGCTTCTTGATTTTCTTCATTCGCAAGATCAAAAGTAAGCGTGAATTGATCATCTTCTTGCTTAATTTTACCGCCTTTTAGATCTTCAGTAATTTTAATGATGTCACCATATGATGCGTTTGATGAAATATTTAATGCGTCTGTTTCTTTCAGTTCACCATTTTCAACTGTGAATGCTTTGTCATCGACTTCATAATAAGTGGATACATTACCATCGATATCCGCTTCAAATTTCGCATTTTCACTTCCATCAATCGTCGTGATTGTCTTAATAGTGAGTGCTTTGTCATCTTCTAACATGTCGATGTTAGTCTTTAACACATAGCTATGGACGTTACCATACTTTTCAATCGATCTATCGATGACTAATTGACCTGTTAATTTTTCTTTTTCACCCTCTACTTGGATTGATTCTGATCCAGTAGATTCTGTCTCTTCACTAGTATCGCTATTGTCACTGCCACATCCAGATAAAAATAAAACGATAAAGAGACAAGAAAACAATAATTTTTTCATACTTTTCACAAACCTTTATTAAAGAACATTCGCATGTCCGCTATACACGACATTTTGTTCTGAATTAATTGTTACTTGCATACCATTTCTCAATACCTTAAATGCATCAGTTGCACCCACAATTGTTGGAATTTCTAGGTTTAATCCAATAATTGCGCCTGGACTTGTTAAACCACCTTCAACAGTGACTAAACCAGCAGCATCAACTAAGTGTGGTGTCATCATTCCATCCACTGAATTCAAGACTAAGATTTTACCTTTAGTATCTTTTTCTTTTAAGTCTTCTAATGATTCAATGATTAATACTTCACCAAACCCAGACAATTTACCGATACCTTGAGCGTTGATTAATGTGTCTCCAACTACGTGAAGTTTCATTAAGTTGGTTGTTCCTGCTTGTCCTGTTGGAACTCCTGCAGTGATGATGATGAGGTCTCCTTCAGTGACAAACCCTTCTTCAAGAACTGCTTGTACAGATGTGTTTAATACCTCGTCCGTATTTTTATCACCAGGTTTTACGATCGGATGAACACCCCAGACAAGCTGTAATTGTCTTGCCACATGTTCATGTGGAGTCACTGCTACGATGTCTGCGTGTGGGCGATACTTAGAGATCATTTGAGCTGTATGTCCAGATTCTGTAGCTGCAACGATTGCACGACAGTTTAGGTTTAAAGCTGTATGTGCTGCTGCAACACCAATCGCTGTTACCATTGTTGGATCTTGAAACTTTGTACGATCCGTTAATAGTTTCTTATAGTCTTGTGCTTCTTCACTTCTGATTGCAATGTTCGACATAGTAGTCACTGCTTCAACTGGATAACTTCCTGCTGCAGTTTCTCCAGATAACATTACCGCGTCACTACCATCGTAAATTGCGTTCGCAACGTCACTTGCCTCTGCTCTTGTACATCTTGGGTTATGTTGCATTGAATCAAGCATTTGTGTTGCCGTGATTACTGGCTTCCCTGCATAGTTACATTTTTTGATAAGTTCTTTTTGTGCAAGAGGTACCATTTCAGTTGGAATTTCTACACCGAGATCTCCACGAGCAACCATGAGTCCATCTGATACGAGTAGAATGTCATCAATATTATCGATACCTTCTTGGTTTTCAATTTTAGGAACGATTTTGATGTAATCTCCATTATTCTTTTCAAGAAGTTCACGAATATCTAGAACGTCTTGCGCTTTACGAATGAAACTTGGTGCAATAAAATCTACATTGTTTTCAATACCGAAAAGAATATCTGCTTGGTCTTTATCTGTTAACGCTGGAAGATTTACTTTAACTCCTGGAACGTTAACTCCTTTTTTGTTTTTAATAATACCGTCATTTTGAACTACTGTTTGGATGATGTTTTCATCGTTTAAAATTGCTGTCACTTTTAATGTGATAATACCGTCATCTAAAAGAATATCGTCACCAACAGCAATGTCGTTGATTAAGCCAGGATATGTGATAGAAATTGTTTCACTGTTACCAAGTACTTCGTCCATAGAGACGCTTAAAGTTTCCCCTTTTTTAAGCTCAACAATTGGCGTTGCCATATCACCAGTACGGATTTCTGGTCCTTTTGTATCTAATAAAATCCCGATTTTTTTACCAACTTTTTTTGATACTTCACGAATCGATTCAATACGAGCAAGGTGCTCTTCGTGATTCCCGTGAGAGAAGTTAAGTCGTGCAATATCCATTCCTGCATACATTAATTTTTCTAATGTTTCTTTGTCTTCTGAAGCTGGTCCTATTGTACAAATAATTTTTGTGTTACGCATGGAATCCCCCTATATAGATAGCTCGTCAATCATCTTAAGTATTGATGTGTCGAGAGTTTTGTTTCCTGATAATACATTCTTAAAATCTTTCATCTCTATTTTACCCTTATTTACAACGAGCGCAACATGATGTTTATCTTCTAAAATTAAATCTATAGCAGTGCTACCAAGTCTTGATGCATAGATACGATCTCTTGCGGTTGGTTTACCTCCGCGCTGTATATGTCCTAAGACACTTGTTCTCACTTCAATATTCAGTGCTTCTGTAATCATTTTACTACACTCATTGGCACTCATCGCACCTTCAGCCACGATAACTATCGAATGTTTTTTCCCGAGTTTAATACTTTCTTCTATCTTTTCAATCACTTTTGGCATATCTTCAACTGCTTCAGGTACGAGAGATACTTCTGCACCACTCGCAAGACTAGAATATAGTGCAAGCTCTCCACTTTCTCTACCCATGACTTCAACTATAAAGGTACGCTCATGACTTGTTGCAGTGTCACGAATTCTGTCTATTGCTTCTAAGATTGTGTTTAAAGACGTATCAAAACCAATGGTATATTCCGTATATGGAATGTCATTATCAATCGTCGCTGGTATACCAATTGTTTTAATACCGTGAGATTCTAGTGCGAGTGCACCTCTAAAACTACCATCTCCACCGATAACAATCACAGTGTCAATGTTATATTCTTCGAGATTTTTAACTGCTTCTTTTTGCACATCTACTTCTTTGAATTCTTCACAACGAGCTGAATATAGAATCGTACCACCACGGTGAATAATGTCACCTACGTCTCTTACTTCTAACTTTTTGAAATCACCTCTAATAAGGCCTAAAAAGCCATGCGATATCCCGTAAACATTGAATCCTTCTTTATTACCTTTTCTAACTACAGCACGAATCGCTGCATTCATTCCTGGGGCATCTCCGCCACTCGTAAGTACCGCTATATTCTTCATGGTGCCTCCTTATATGTCATCTTCTATATTATACCACCCATAAAAATTTCTAAAATAAAAAAGAGGCAAAATGCCCCTTATTCAACAAAGTCTCCAATTTTCATATATTTATCAAATCGAGCATCAACGAGATCTTCTTTTTTGATTTTAGATAATTCGTCTAGACCTTGTTCGATAATTGCTTTTGTACCTTTAAATACAAATGGTTTATCGTGATGTGCACCACCGAGTGGCTCTTCAATTAAACCGTCTGCAATTTTAAGTTCATATAAGTCTTGACCAGTAATTTTTAAAGATTCAGCAGCGATTTCTTTTAAAGAACCATCTTTAAATAAAATACTTGCTGCACCTTCTGGTGAAATTACTGAGTAAGTAGAGTTTTCCAGCATGTATAACTTGTCACATACTCCGAGTGCAAGTGCACCACCTGATCCACCCTCACCAATTACGATTGAAATAATTGGCACTGATAGTCCAGCCATTTCTACTAAGTTCTTTGCGATTGCTTCACTTTGTCCGCGTTCTTCTGCTTCTTTACCTGGATATGCACCCTTAGTATCAATGAAACAGATGATTGGTCTGTTAAATTTCTCTGCTTGTTTCATCAAACGCAGTGCTTTTCTATACCCTTCAGGATGTGGCATACCGAAGTTTCTTTCGATGTTCTCTTTTGTGTTCATACCACGTTGATGACCGATTACTGTAACTGGTTGTCCATTAAATGAAGCAATACCACCTACGATTGCTTTATCATCTCCGTAGTATCTGTCACCAAAGAATTCGATGAAATCGTCAAATATCGAATTGATGTATTCTAATGTTGTCGGGCGTTCAATGAATCTTGCAATTTCAACTTGTTGCCAAGGTGTTAAGTTGGAATAAATTTCAGTACGCTTCACATCAATTTTCTTTTCTAAAAAAGTAATTTCTTTAGATAAGTCAATTTTGTTTTTTGAAGCATATTTTTTTAGCTCTTGCACTTTCTCTTCGAGCTCAACGATAGGCAATTCAAAATCAAATGCCATCTTCAGTCACCCCGCTACAATGTAATTTTAAAATATTGCTTAATGTCGCACGCATTTCTTTACGATTAACAACTCTGTCCAGTTGTCCATGGTCAAGTAAAAACTCAGCTGTTTGGAAATCATCTGGAAGTTTTTCACGAATTGTTTCTTCAATAACACGTCGACCAGCAAAGCCAATAAGTGCGCCTTTTTCAGCTAAGTTAATATCACCAACTGAAGCAAAGCTCGCACTTACACCACCTGTTGTAGGATGAGTCATGTACGCAATATATAGTAGTCCGGCGTTTGAATGTCTCTCAATCGCGACACTTACTTTTGCCATTTGCATGAGCGACAGTATACCTTCTTGCATTCGTGCACCACCACTCGCAGTAAACACGATGACAGGTAGTTTCTTTTCAGTCGCATAATTGAACGCACGTGCTAAGATTTCTCCTACAGCACTACCCATACTCCCCATACGAATTCTAGTATCCATAGTTGCAATAACAACATCGATACCATTAATTTTTCCGTGACCCACACGAACTGCTTCATTGAGGTCTGCTTTTTCTTTATCTTTTTCTAATTTAGACATATAGTTTGGGAAATCCAGTGGGTTTCTAGAAGTAATCGTGTCGAATAGTCTCACTTCTGTTCCTTCATCAAACAAAGCTTTCATACGCTCTTGACTTGTAACTGGGAAATGATAGTCACAATTCGGGCAGACAAACACACTTTTTTCTAACTCTTTAGTGTAAAGCATCTTCTTACAGCTTGGACATTTTGTCATGATTGGTTTGTCACCTGTATCAATGCCCTTTTTATTTGTTTTTGTACGTTTTTTATTTAGCTTATAAAATAAGTCAATTACCATTTTTTACTCCCCAATTCTATAAATTATCTGTATAGCTCTTGATTACAGCATACAGCGTTTTTAGAATTTGATTATCGTCTTCACTGACAGATTTTTCACCATCATATTTCTCTCTAATATGCGCCTCAATAATATGTTGTATATCTAATAGTTCCATGCGTTGTTCGTCTGTTCTCACAATATATTTACCGATTAACTCAAACAACTTATGATTTTTAAAATCAGCTAAAAAAGTTCCTTCTCCAATACGAACATAAATTACACCTAACATTTCTAATGCACGAAGTGCTTCACGTACACTCTGTCTAGAAACATTAAGCTGCTCTTTTAAGTATCGTTCACTAGGTAGTTTTTCGCCGACCTTAATATCTTCTTCAATAATTATCTTATTGATTTCCTGGAGCACATATTCTAATCCTGTTTTTTCCTTCATTATCTTACCTACATTATCTATTTTAAAGTGGTCATACCACCGATAATATCACTTTTAGAACATGGCTTCAATTGTTTATAGCATAAATCTGATATTTTCTTTACCTACTCGGGAAATGAGTTGTGCGTAATTTTCTTTCCTAATACTTCCAATTTGTTCTTTCTTTGTATTAAAAATTGGAATGCCATTTTTATCAAATAAATCTATAATATCTTCTGTTTTAGTATTTCTTATATACGTATATCTTGAACGCTCTAAATAGTTTCGTACATATTCTTCAATGTTAAACATTTTATTAATGACAAGTTGTTTTGATCCGCGGAATTCATCCATCTTTCCATTTACAACAATAAATTTATATTGAAGTTTAGCTAAATTCACATAATAGTTTTTTGGAAACAGTACAGCATCAATATTCTCTCTACCATCTGTCACTTCTACATATGCCATTTCATCTTTATTTTTTGTTGTAATTTTTCTAACATCCACATTGTATAAGAGGAAAGTTCCCGTCTGCCCTTTCTTTTTCTTAGTGAGTAATTCAAACGGAATATATTCATACTCTCTTTCCATTAGCAAGACAGGATGAGTGGAAATAAAGAAGTTTAATGATGTGTTCTCTCCTTCTATCATTTCCATCTGAGACATTTCTTCTACATGATGGAACTCTTTTTTGACTCCAAAACCTAACGTTTCTAAGAATCCGCCATAATCTAAACCGTCTTTAATTACTTCTAATGCACGAGGCACAGTTTGTAACATCGTCTTTCTATTTTCTTTAAAATCATCCATTGCACCAGATAAAATCAGCATTTGCAGTTGTGTTTCACTCGGCTTTAATTCAGTATTTTTTGTAACAAAATCATAAAGATCCGTATATGGTTCGTTACTTCTATTCATTACAAACGCATCCCCAAGTCTCTTTGACATACTCTTAATCATGCCAAAACCAAGTTGAACGCCGTCATTAATGGTGTTTCTAAATCTTGAACTGTTGATACTCGGGCGTTTCAGTTTAATTCCAAGTTGCTTCATTTCACCCAGTGTCTTTGTTCTTTTATCTTCTTCAGTCTTATGTTCCATGAGCATCACGGCATAGAATGCTTCCTTGTAATGCGTTTTTAGATAAGCCATGCGGTAAGATGTCATCGCATATACGAGTGCATGAGATTTAGGGAAACCATAATCTGCGAATTTTAAAATTAAATCAAAGAGTGACGAAAGAGTATCTCTATCAAAGCCATTTTTAATACCACCAGTGAGAAATTTTTCTTCTTCTTTCATCATCGTCTCACGGTTCTTTTTGGCCATTGCACGTCTCATTAAATCCGCTTCAGCAAGTGAGTACCCCGCAACTTTACGTGCAACCTGCATAATTTGTTCTTGGAATATCATGACACCATATGTATCTTTTAAAATAGATTTTAGCTCTTCTAATGGATACTCCACAGTTTCCTTGCCATGTTTTTTCTTAACAACTGAATCAATCTCACCCATCGGACCAGGTCTATAAAGTGCAAGAACAAGTGCGAGATCCATTAAACTTTCTGGTTTGTATCTCTTAAGAACATTAGTAATACCGTCTGATTCAAGCTGGAATATACCGCTTGTTAGTCCTGCACTCAGCAATTTGAATGTTTTTTTATCATTAAAAGGAACAGCGTTGATATCAAAATTAGGATGCTTTCTCTTTACAAGCTGATTGATATAGCGTACAAGCGTTAATGTATTTAGGCTTAGAACGTCAATTTTCAAAAGTCCTGCAGCTTCTACATCATTCATTGGCCACTGGCTTTTCATTGTATCGCCATCAAACATCGTTGGAATATTCTCCACAAGTGGTGAACGACCTAAGAGAACGCCTGATGCGTGTTGGGATGTATTTCTTGGTAATCCTAATAATTTTGGTGCAATTTCTCTGATGATTTTGTATTTATCTTCTAAATCTACAAGGTTTTTAAAGCGCTCTGAGTCGATTGCTTCTATTAGGTCGTTATTATTCTCATCAATAATATTTGAGATTTCTCGCATTTCACTATCTGTGAAACTAAATATTCGTCCAACTTCACGAGCCGCACTCTTTGCAGTTAAATTACTGTATGTCAAAATGTGCGCAACATTCATATCTCCATATTTATTCTTTAGATAATCCATTACTTTAGGCACATCTACCGATGCAAAGTCGATGTCAATATCAGGCATGGACACACGTTCCGGGTTTAAGAAACGTTCAAATAACAAGTCATACTTTAATGGATCGAGGTCAGTAATATCTAATAAATAAGACACCAAACTTGCACTCGACGATCCACGTCCTGGGCCCACATAAATGTCTGTACTTTTTGCGTAACGAATTAAATCACTGACGATTAAAAAATAATCTTCATAATGCATTTCGATAATCGTCTTGTACTCATACATCATGCGTTCACGATATGCCTCGTGATTATGATTTACTTTTTTACTAAACGCTTCTTCTAATTCTTGTAAAAGATACTGTTTAGAATCCTTCGTTTCATCAAAAACAGGCAATGTAAATTCTACATGTGGAAGTTCAATATTACATTTATCAACAATCTCCTGATTCATTTGTAAAATATCTTTACTCACATTTACATCCTCAAACGTTTTAACAAACGCATGACCTGTTTCTCTATTTAAATGTGCAATATCGATTTTTGTATTCATCTTTATTGCACGCATCACGTCTACTACATGCTTATCTTCAGGTTCAAGATAAAACACATCTTCAATATATACTTGTTTATAACCATTTATATTTTTTATTTTTTGAGAAACGTATGTATCATCTTCATCGATATTGAACTCACTTAGATACTCGATTCCTTTATCTGTTTTCGCAACAACAATGCAATCCGTAATATCTTTTAGATATGATATTGGTGTACGTGTTAAATTGCTATAACTCAGTCTTGAAGAAAGTCGTGCTAAGAAACGGTAACCTGACATGTTTTTAGCATATAAAACAAATGGCACACCTTCCATGCCATCATCTAAAGAAAGTGCCAAACCAACGATAGGTTTGACATTTTTATTTTGTGCAGACTGAATAAACTCATACGTATTATGCATGTAGTTAAAATCAGTGATCGCTACACTTCTTTGACCATCTGCAACTATTTTTTCTAAGAGCTGATCAATTTTAATATTGCTATTTAAAAATTCATAGCTACTATGCACATTTAAATTGATCATACGTTCACTCCTCTATTTCTGTTATAATTTCTCTTCTATTTTGTCGATTAATTTTTGTAAATCTTCACGTCTTCTAAAGCGTATGCCTGAAGCTAATTGGTGACCGCCTCCACCGAAGTATTCAGCCACGTCATTGATTACTGTTTTCATTGAACGTAGTCTGACTCTGATTTCATCGCCAGACTCTAAAGCCATGAACCACACTTTTACATCTTCTAAATCTCTGAATAGATTCACATGTAACGCCGCTTGTGTCTCTGACACCCCGTATTCACGACGTGCTTCTTCACTCACATATATATATGCGACTCTTTTGTCTGTTAATAAAAAGTTGTTAATAAGGTATCCTGTGAATTTAAAGTCATCCAGATTTTTCTTATACATGATCGACAATAATTCACTTGTATCCACACCGTAATTGACTACTTCTGCCGC
>Ga0079226_10002517_pt1 | contig 14160 bp, 13 predicted proteins | sample Poulit2014_FD_76345 | JGI IMG/M metagenome (GOLD analysis project Ga0079226, IMG submission 76345) | Agricultural soil microbial communities from Georgia to study Nitrogen management - Poultry litter 2014 | ecosystem: Environmental > Terrestrial > Soil > Agricultural land | place: USA: Georgia... | reverse complement strand
TGCTTGATACATATCTTGATATGTTTTTCTTAATGATTCTTCATCTACATGGAACGAATATGCATCTTTCATGATGAACTCACGTCCACGTAATAATCCAAATCTTGGTCTTAATTCATCTCTGAATTTCGTTTGAATTTGGTAAAGCGTAAGTGGTAATTTCTTGTAACTCTTTAATTCATCACGTACAAGTGACACGATGACTTCTTCATGAGTTGGCCCAAGTGCAAATTCACGATCATGACGGTCGCTCATTCTCATTAATTCACTACCGTATTTGTCCCAACGACCGGATTCTTCCCAAAGTTCTTTAGGATGTAATACAGGCATTAAGACTTCTGCTCCACCAATTGCATTCATTTCTTCTCTCACGATTTGTTCGATATTATTTAAAACTAATTTCGTGATAGGTAAATACGTATATATCCCCGCAGCGAGTTGTTTAATCATACCTGAACGTAACATCAGTCTATGACTTAAACTCTCTGCACTAGATGGTACTTCTCTTTGAGTTGGTATAAACATTTGTGTTTGACGCATTTTTATCCTCCTATAATGAACGTTTTAATATCATTCCAAGTGACTAAGATCATAATTAAAATAACAAACAATACTCCTACGATTTGAATGTTAATTTCAACTTTTCTATTCACAGGTTTTCTAAAAATCATTTCGTATAATGCAAACAGAATTCTTCCACCGTCTAAAGCGGGAATCGGTAATAGGTTGACGATTCCTAAGTTCACACTGAGCATGCCCGTAAATAATGTCAGAGCAATCAATCCTTGTGCAGCAACTGTTTCTGTTACTTTATAAATTCCTACTGGTCCGTTTAACATATCGAAACTAAATGTACCGTTAAAAATCGAACCAATCATTTGCACTAATAATTTGAAAATTTTTGTTCCATTATCATATGTGTCTTCCAGTCCCCATAGTATCGGAGCAAATGCCCCTTTTTCTCTGACTGGCATAACACCAATAATTAGACGTTCATGAACTGACCCATCAGGTCCTTCAATTCTGTCCACTGCAGGTTCTAAATTAATTTGTTCGACATTTCCATCGCGTTCAACTTCAAGGTTTAGTGCTTCTCCACCTTCGCCATGTTTTTGGATTAAGACAGTCATATCTGTCCAGTCTTTCACGGTTTCATCGTTGATTCCGATAATTTTATCGTTTTGCACTAATCCTGAAGCTTCTGCAGGAGACTCGCTCTGTACTTCTCCAACAATCGGTTCAGTACTTGGTCGTCCGATTGCATACGCTAAAACGATGAAAAGTACTGCAGCTAGTAAGAAGTTGAATAATGGCCCCGCAAATAATGTCATAAATTTTGCGAAGGGACTCTTAGTCTCAAATCTTTCATCACGTCTTGGTATACGTTCTAATTCAGAGTTTTCAACGTAATAAGACGTATCTGCAAGATGGTAAGTGATCACTTCATTATCACTATATCTATTTGCAACTAGAACCATTTCTTTCATAAAATCATTCTCGATTACTTCTACTTTTTCTACATTTGTGAAGTTGTGTTTATCATCCAGTAAAACGTGAGTAATTTCATTTTGTTCGTTTAAACGAATACTAATGCTCATACCTGGTTTTAGCGGGTTAACTTCCATGTCCGCACTTGACATTCTAACGTAACCACCAACTGGCAGTAATCGAATCGTGTAGAGTGTGTCATTAAATTTATATGAAAATATTTTTGGTCCCATACCAATCGCAAATTCAGGACAGTAAATACCTGCACGCTTCGCAAATAATAAATGTCCAAGCTCATGGACTGTAACAAGTAGACCAAAAACGACGATAAATGCTAAAATACCTACCACTCGTTTACCTCCACTCTTTTGTATAGAGCATCGTAATAAAGAATTGTTTCTAAGTCTGGATTTTGTACAACTTTGTGTTGATTCATCCTACTTTCCACAATATCTTCAATCTCTAAAAACTCTATTTTTCCCTTTAAAAACTCTGCTACAGCAAACTCATTCGCTGCATTCATAACAGCAGGCATTGTTCCACCAATTTCTAATGCATCGTATGCAAATTTCAACATCTTGAAGCGTTCTAAGTCCATTGGTTTGAAGTTTAATGTGCTAATTGTATTAAAGTCTAATGGATTATCTTTATAAATACGCTCAGGATAACTAAATGCATACTGAATTGCAGTTCTCATATCTGAGTTACCAATTTGAGCTATCATACTGTTATCTACAAATTCTACCATGGAATGAATAATACTTTCACGATGTAAGAGTGTCTTTATCTGTGTGATCTCTAAATCAAAAAGATGTTTCGCTTCGATAACTTCTAATCCCTTGTTCATCATCGTCGCACTATCAATTGTGATTTTTTGTCCCATTGACCAGTTCGGATGATTTAACGCATCTTTAAGTGTCACAGACTTTAACTCTTCACGAGTTAAATCTCTGAAGCTCCCACCACTTGCTGTGATGATAATATTTTTAACTTCACTTAGATTCTCACCATTTAAACATTGATAAATTGCCGAATGCTCAGAATCTACAGGAATAATTTTTACGTCATATTCTTTAGCTTTTTGCATGACTATACTTCCTGCTGCAACAAGCGTCTCTTTATTTGCGAGCGCAATATCCGTACCACTTTCAATGGCTTTAATTGTGGGTATTAATCCAACACTACCCATTACAGCGGTAAGTAATAGATCGGTTTTATACGTCGCAACATCTATGAGACCTTCATCACCATATGTGAATTCTACCTCGGGATATTTTTGTTTTAAATTAAGATAATCTGATTCTTCCATCACTGATACAAATGGTGGATTAAATTCTTCTAAGATTTCTTCTAAGTAATTGATATTTCTTCCTACAGAAATAGCACCTAATTGAAATTTATCTTTATGGTTTCTTAATACATCTATCGCTTGTGTCCCGATAGATCCCGAAACTCCAAGTATTGATATGATTTTCATAATCAGTCTCCTATTGGATAATTGGTAGGATGTTCATGAGGGGTAGAACAAAAATAAAACTATCAAAACGGTCTAATATTCCCCCATGTCCAGGTAGAATTGTTCCTGAGTCCTTCACATCAAAATGTCTCTTTAAAGCAGATTCCACAAGGTCTCCCATTTGACCAAAAATACTTAAAATTACTGTGAAAATTGCAAGTGAAATCATGCTCGTATCAAGATAATTCATTAACGAGAAGAAAACAGCTAATAAAACAGCACACAGAGTACCACCAACTGAACCTTCAATTGTTTTATTTGGGCTAATTCTTGGCCACAATTTATTTTTCCCAAATGCGCGTCCAAATAAATAGGCACCTGTATCTGTAACCCAAACAATTAAAAGTGCATAAATTAAGTAGATAAACCCAGCACTTCTTGTCTCGTAGGCATACATAAAACCAATTCCGATGTAAGCGACAGCAAGGACACAAAAGCCCATATCTACAAAACTAAATCTATTATTAGAAATTACTGTAAATGACAACATGACAAGCGCGATCCCAATTAGTAACTCTACTTGATGCCCGTGTAGAAATGGTAAATATCGATCATTTGGACTGAGTACGAAGAATAATGCAATCATTGATAATATTCCAGGCGTGCTGAATATATGTATGCGATTCATTTTCAAAATCTCATAAAGCGCAATATAAGCCATGGCATATACTGCAATTAAAAATGGTAGTCCGCCATAGATGACAAACGGTAGTGCGATAAGTAATGCAACTACTGCAGTAATCGTTCGAGTCTTCATGCTATTCCTCCTTTAAACCTCCAAAACGTCTCTCTCTCTTTTGATATTGAGATAATATATCTTCAAAGTTTTCTGGTGTAAATTCCGGCCAACTTTCATTAGCAAAAAAGAGTTCGCTATAAGAAATCTGCCATAGTAAAAAGTTACTGATTCTATATTCGCCACTTGTTCTAATTAAAATTTCTGGGTCTGGCACATCTTTTGTAAAGAGGTGTTGACTGAAGAGTTCATTATTTATATCTTCTATTGCTGTATCTCCATTTTGAACAGACTCTGCGACTGATTTAACTGCGTGAATAATCTCATCACGAGATCCGTAGTTCAGAGCGAAGATTAGTTCCATACCTGTATTTTCTGCTGTTTCTAAAATAGCTTTTGAAACAGACTTTTGTGTATGTTTCGGTAATCCGTCAAAATTACCGATTGTTCTAATTTTAATGTTTTTATCTTTTAGTTCTGGCAAAAACTTTCCTAAAAAATTACCGGGTAGTTTCATTAAAAAAGACACTTCTTTAGAAGGTCTTGTCCAGTTTTCAGTAGAAAATGCAAAGAGAGTTAAATATTTTACACCGCACTCATTTGCAGTAAGCGCGATTCGCCTAACATTCTCCATACCTTCTTGATGTCCTTTAATACGCGGCATTCCAAGGCGTTTTGCATATCTACCATTTCCATCCATAATGATGGCTACATGTTGCGGTATATTCCTCATTAAAGTGTCCATTTAGTGTAGCCCCTTTTATAAAATAATACACAAGTGTTTTAAGCATAGATATTATTTAATTTTATCATAAATGCACATAAAAAAATACAGGTACGCAAGTTACCTGTATGATTGAAATTTAAATTAAACAGCCATGATATCTTTTTCTTTGTTATCGCAAACTGTGTCGATTTCAGCAGTGTATTTGTTTGTTAAATCTTGTACTTGTGTTTCTAAAGTACGTAATTCATCTTCACTGATTTCTGAATCTTTTTCTTGTTTTTTAAGTGCGTCATTTGCATCACGACGGATATTACGGATCGCGACTTTCGCTTGTTCACCTTCAGCACGTGCTTCTTTAGAAAGGTCTTTACGACGTTCTTCAGTAAGTTGTGGAATTGTGATACGAATCATTGTACCGTCACTTGTTGGGTTCACACCTAAATCAGCAGCTTGGATTGCTTTTAAAACATCATCTACTGAACTCTTGTCATACGGTGTTACAGTTAACATACGTGCTTCAGGTACTTGAATGTTTGCAAGTTGGTTTAATGGAGTATCTGCACCATAGTAATTTACAGTTACTCGATCTAAAAGACTTGCGTTTGCAGTACCTGTACGAATACTTGCAAGTTGTCTTTCTAATGCGCTAATAGATTGTTTCATCTTGTCTTCTGCATTTTTTAAAACTTCGTTAGCCATTTTGTTCCCTCTTTACTTAGTAATTGTAGTCCCAATATTTTCGCCTGTTACAGCGCGTTTAATGTTACCATCTTCTGATATTGAAAATACCACAAGTGGAATAGAGTTGTCCATACAAAAGGATGTTGCTGTTGCGTCCATAACTTGTAAATTTTTTTGTAAAACTTCGATATATGAAAGCGTATCGAACTTTTTAGCTTCTGGATCAAGCTTCGGATCTGCTGAATATACACCATCAACGTTGTTTTTACCCATAAGAATAACATCTGCATCGATTTCAGCTGCTCTTAATGCTGCAGTTGTATCTGTTGAGAAGTATGGGTTACCAATACCAGCAGCAAAAATTACGACTCTACCTTTTTCTAAGTGACGAATTGCTCTTCTACGTATATACGGTTCAGCAATTTGCTTCATTTCGATTGATGTTAATACGCGAGTATCTAGTCCAAGTTGCTCTAAGCTATCTTGTAAAGCAAGAGAATTCATAACTGTCGCAAGCATACCGATATAGTCTGCTGTACCACGTTCCATACCTAAGTCACTACCTGTTTTACCTCTCCAAATGTTACCTCCACCAACGATAACTGCAATTTCTACACCTAATTCACGCGCTTCTGCAATTTCTTTGGCAACTGTCTTAATAACGTCAGGCTTAATTCCAAAACCTTCCCCACCAGCTAAAGCTTCACCGCTCAACTTTAAAACGATACGTTTATATTTTGAAGTTTCCATTTTGTTCATCCTTTTATATGTTTTCTGCTATATAGAGAAAAAAGACACCGAAGTGTCTTTTTATATTATTGGCCCATTTGACCGAATACTTCTTCTGCGAAGTCTTCGTTACGTTTTTCTAGACCTTCACCAAGTCCGTAACGTACGAATGTTTTAAGAGTTGCACCGTTTCCTTTAAGGAATTCGCCAACAGTTTTGTCACTGTCTTTAACAAATGGTTGGCTTGTGATTACGATTTCTTCTAAGTACTTACGCATTCTACCTTCAACCATTTTGTCAACGATATTTTCAGGTTTACCTTCGTTAAGTGCTTGGTTACGTAATACTTCTCTTTCTTGATCTAATTCTTCTTGTGATACTTCATCAGCTGAAGTGTATTTAGGATTTAAAGCAGCAGCATGCATTGCTACATCTTTAGCTACTTCTTCGTCTGTAGAACCTTCAACAACAGTTAACACACCGATAGTACCACCCATGTGTTTGTACTCACCGAATGCATCGTTGTCTGTTTTAGATTCAACTTGGAAACGACGGATGTTCATGTTTTCACCAATTGTTGCAATTGCTGATTTCATTAACTCGTCAACTGTTTGACCATCGATTTCAGAGTTGTTTAACTCCTCAAGATCAGCTGGTTTAGTTGCTACGATATGTTCAGCGATTTTCTTAACTAAGTTTTGGAATTGATCGTTACGTGCTACGAAGTCAGTTTCAGCGTTAACTTCAACGATTGCAGCATCGTTACCATTGATTGCAATTTCAACAAGACCTTCAGTTGCGATTCTGTCTGCTTTTTTACCTGCAGAAGCAATACCTTGTTCACGTAAGTAGTCGATTGCAGCATCGATGTCTCCGTCAGTTGCTTGTAGCGCTTTTTTACAATCCATCATACCTGCGCCTGTTTTATCACGCAATTCTTTTACTAATTTAGCTGTAATTTGTGCCATTATGAATTCCTCCACAATTATATTTTTATCAGTATTTTCAAAAAAAGGTGATAAGAAACGAGTTACTTATCACCATGTTGTTTATTTTACTCTTCAGTTGATGCTACTTCTTCAGTAGTTTCTTCTTCAGTTAAATCAATATTTTGCTCTTCAGCAACTTCTTGGTCAGATACACCTTTTTGTGCTTCTAGAACAGCGTCTGCCATTTTTGAAGTCATAAGGCGTACTGCACGAATTGCATCGTCATTTGAAGGGATTACGTAATCAACTTCATCTGGATCACAGTTCGTATCAACCATTGCTACAACAGGAATATTTAATTTCTTAGCTTCGTTAATTGCGTTTCTTTCTTTACGTGGGTCAACGATGAAGATTGCTTTTGGCATATCTTTCATGTTGCGGATACCACCTAAGAATTTGTTTAAGCGGTCGTATTCTTTACGAATTTCAACAACTTCTTTTTTAGGAAGTACTTCGAATAAACCGTCTGCTTCCATTTTTTCGATTTCGTCAATTCTCTTAATACGTCCTTTGATAGTGTTGTAGTTCGTTAAGATACCACCCAACCATCTTTCGTTAACGTATAATTGACCAGCACGTTCAGCTTCTTCTTTGATTGCTTCTTGTGCTTGTTTTTTAGTACCTACGAATAAAACTTGTCCGCCTTCTTCAGCGATACCTTTAATGAAATCGTACGCTTCTCCAACTTTTTTAACTGTTTGTTGAAGATCGATGATGTAGATGCCGTTACGCTCAGTGAAGATATATTTATTCATTTTTGGGTTCCAACGGCGAGTTTGGTGTCCGAAATGTACACCAGCTTCTAGTAATTGTTTCATGCTAATTACTGACATTTTATTTCCTCCTTGGTTTTTACCTCCGATAAAGCGATGTTTACCACCTATAAAGGCACCGATAAACAGCCTACTAAATCGTGTGTAATTTGGCTTTCAAGCCATTAAATATATTATCATACATAGAGCGTATTTTCAAGCATTAAAAAGATTCTTTATTTAACTCTTCTAAAAATCCAGGTTTTCTTACTCTGATGAATGTACCTTTCATACCGAGTGAACGTGATTCGATAACACCAGCACTCTCTAATTTACGCAGTGCGTTCACGATTACAGAGCGTGTAATACCTACTCTGTCTGCAACTTTTGATGCAACTAATAATCCTTCAGGCGCGTTTAACTCTTCGAAAATGTGCTCAATCGCTTCTTTTTCAGAGTATGAAAGTGAACGAATTGCCATAGCAATGCTCGCTTTGTCTCTTGCTGCTTTTTCTATTTCGTGTTGACGTTCCTGCATCATTTCCATACCTACTACAGTACTTGAATATTCACATAGAACTAGATCTTCACTGGTGAATTTTTCTTGTACACGACCTACAATTAAAGTTCCTAGACGAATGCCTGAACCAAAGATTGGGATAATACAAGTTTCTGATGATTGGTATGATTCTTCTTCTGGAAATATTGTCATTGAGTTTTCAAAACCAATATTTTCTAAAGTATCTTTTAGATTCATAATTTGTTTCATATAGTAATCTGGGAATTGACGTGTTTCAATCATTTCTTGCATTCTTCTGTTTGTTAATTCTTCATGATGCGTCCCATACCCTAGTAAAGCGCCCTTGTCTGAAACGATGAAAGTATTACAATCTAAGATATGGCTCATCTGATCTGCCAATTCTTCAAAGTCTACATTCTCCTGTATTAAGTTCTTTAGTTCCCGAGCTCGTTTTAATAACGTTGCCATTTTAATTTAACACTTCCTATTCTATAAAATAAACTCACTTAAGTTTTTATCACTTTTAATTTTTTCTAATTTAGAGTCTACATATTGCTCTGTAATCTCTACGTGCGTACCAGCCATACCACTCGCTTCAAATAGAAGTTCTTCAAGTAATGTTTCCATGATTGTATGAAGACGTCTTGCTCCAATATCATCCGTTTCACTATTAACATCATATGCATATATCGCGAGCTTCTCAATCGCTCCATCAGTATATGAAATTGTTACTTCTTCTGTTTGTAAGAGTGCTTCATACTGTTTTAAGAGAGAATTCTTCGGCTCTTTTAAAATTCTGATGAAATCATTTGCAGATAATTTGTCGAGCTCTACTCTGATTGGGAAACGACCTTGTAATTCTGGAATTAAATCGCTTGGTTTAGACACGTGGAATGCCCCAGCACCAATGAAAAGGATGTGTTCAGTGTTTACTGGACCGTATTTCGTCTCTACGACACTTCCTTCAACAATTGGCAAGATGTCACGTTGCACACCTTCACGAGATACTCCTGCTTGATTGTTATTATTCATAGCGATCTTATCAATTTCATCGATAAAAATAATACCAAGTGATTCAGCAAGTTTAATTGCTTCTTCATTTACATTATCTGAATCAATTAAAAGTTCTGCTTGTTCACGCTTTAAATACTCACGCGCTTTTTTGACTTTCATCGTACGTTTCTTTTTCTTTTTCGGCATCATGTTTTTTAACATGTCGCCCATGCCATTATCCATGCCAGGCATCATCATACCAAGACTTTGTTCTTCTGTCACTTCAATTTCGATATCTTTTTCTTCAAGTAGACCTTTTTCTAAATCATTTGCGACATCTTTTCTCTTTGTACGAACAGTATCATCTATTTCTTCAATATCTTCTTGTTCTTGACCAAAGTTTTGTAACATCTCGAATGGATTAGTCGTTGTTTTCTTCTTAAAGATTCCTGGTGCTAGTAGTTTTACAATTTTTTCATTTGCAAGTTTAGTCGCTTCATCTTCAACAGCCTTTACAGCATGTTCTTTCACGAGTTTAACACTTGCCTCAACGAGGTCACGTACCATAGATTCAACATCTCTACCTACATACCCTACTTCAGTATATTTAGTTGCTTCTACTTTAGTAAATGGGGCGCCAGTAATCTTAGCCATACGTCTCGCAATTTCTGTTTTACCCACACCTGTTGGTCCGATCATTAAGATATTTTTTGGAATAACTTCAGCACGTAGTGACTCGTCTAAACGCATTCTTCTATATCTATTTCTCATTGCGATGGCTACTTTACGTTTCGCATCAGTTTGACCAACAATGTTTTCGTTTAATTTCTCTACTATTTCTCTTGGTGATAAATTGTTTGACATAATCGTACTCCTTTACTCACCGTCAATTGTTTCTAAAATAATTCTATCATTAGTGAACACACATATCTCACTTGCAATCTTAAGTGCATCATACGCAATCGTTTCTGCTTTCAGGTTTTCACCATGAAGTTTCATTGCGCGTCCTGCACTGAGCGCAAAGTTTCCACCACTTCCAATTGCTAAGATACCATCATCAGGTTCGATTACTTCTCCTGTTCCTGACACTAATAGCATTGTGTCTTTGTTCATCACTATGAGCATTGCTTCAAGTTGACGAAGCATCTTGTCGCCTCTCCACTCTTTTGCAAGCTCTACTGCTGCACGTTCAAGATTCCCGTTATATTGGAACAATCTGCCCTCAAATTTTTCAAACAGTGTAAATGCATCAGCTACACTTCCAGCAAATCCTGCAACAACCTTGTTCTCATATAATCGTCTAACTTTACGTGCATTATGTTTCATGACTACTTGATTGCCAAGAGTCACTTGACCGTCACCTGCCATCGCAGATTGACCATTGTGTTTTATCGCAAATATCGTAGTTCCTTTAATTGCCAATTTAATCATCCCTTCTATTTGATGGGTGTGCATTTAAATATTCTCTTCTAAGCTGTTCTCTCGATAGGTGTGTATACTTCTGAGTCGTCGATAACGACTCATGTCCAAGCAACTCTTGGACTGCTCTGATATCAGCACCATTATTCAACATGTGTGTCGCAAACGTATGTCTTAAAGCATGAGGATGAAGACCCGTTTGAATGGCACTTTTCTTCATCAAATCATTCACAACATATCTGAGACCTCTATCTGTTAATGGTCTCAAATTATGATTTAGCCATAAAGCGTCGTGCTCAATAATCTTCTCTTTAAAAATTTCAACGTATTTATTAATTGCATCTGTTGCATGTTCATTCAAAGGAACAAGTCTGTCTTTCTTACCCTTACCTGTTACTTTAATGATACCCATCTTTAAGTCTATTCTACCAAGAGTTAGAGTCAAAAGTTCTTCTGAACGTATACCTGTCGCATAAAATAATTCTAGAATCGCTCTATTTCTTGTATACATTTTTGAGTTTTTGTCTAGAGATTCCAAAAGTTCATTTATTTGATTCTCAAATAAAAAATCTGGTAAATGCTGCTCTTCTTTTGGAAAAGGCACATTTAAAAATGGATTCTTTTCTACGTGACCATTTCGAATCAGATAGTTATAAAAACTTCTGAGACATGAGATTTTTCTTGAAACACTTGATTTTTTAAGCCCTTGATCATATAAAAAACTCAAAAAATTTCTTGCGTCCTGATATTGAAATGTATTAAATGTTAAGTGCTCATTTGATAAAAACACGTTGAACATTTCCAAGTCTTTTTCATAACTTCTAACAGTATGCTCTGAATATCTTTTTTGATGTGTTAATAATTCAAGAAATTGTTTTTCTAATGACATACGTCTCACACTTTCTAAACTGTCCTTAGATATTTTAATACATTTGTTAGAAAATTGCACTCACTTTATAATATTCTGAACACATAAAAAAGTACCTAGCGTGGCTAGATACTTTTATGATGCATCTTCTTCATAGTCACAGTTTGAACATTTCACTTTTACGTTTTTACCTTTTCTCGTTTCAACAAGGTAATGTTCACATTTTGGACAATCTCTTCCAATTGGTTTGTCCCAAGATACAAAGTCACAATCTGGATATTTGTCACATCCGTAGAATATACGTCCTTTTTTAGACTTACGTTCGATGACTTCGCCCTCTTTACACTTCGGGCAACTCACACCAATCTTCTTAACGATTGGTTTTGTGTTTCTACATTCTGGGAAATTTGAGCAAGCCATAAACTTACCATAACGTCCCATCTTATAAACCATTGGTGATCCACATTTTTCACAGTCGATTCCAGCAGGTTCATCTTTGATTTCAATTTTCTCCATCTCAGATTCCGCTTTTTCAACTTGTGGACTAAATCCTTTGTAGAACTGATCGATAACTTCTATCCAACCTTTTTTACCTTCAGCAATTTCATCGAGTTGCTCTTCCATTTCTTTTGTAAATGCAACGTCAATAATATCTGGGAAGTACTCTGTCACTTGTTCATTGACGATTTCTCCTAACTCTGTTGGAACAAAACGTCTTTGGTCAAGCTTCACGTAGTTTCTCTTCTGAATCGTTTCAATTGTTGGTGCATAAGTCGATGGTCTACCAATTCCTGATTCCTCAAGAGTCTTAACAAGGCGAGCTTCCGTATAACGTGGTGGTGGTTGTGTGAAGTGTTGTTTTGGATCAATTTGTTCACTCTTCACTTCATCATTTTCACTTAATTCTGGTATTCTGTTTTCTTTATCTTCTTCTTTTTCATCTGTGCCTTCTTCATAAACACGAAGGAAACCATTGAATTTGAGCGTTTGCCCATTACTTCTGAAGATAACGTCATTATTGTTTAAATCTACACGTACTGTATCGAACACTGCTGGTGCCATCATACTTGCTGTATAACGATCCCAAATTAGCTTGTAAAGTCTATATTGGTCACGAGTCAGATACGGTTTCATTTCTTCAGGCGTTCTAAGAATTGATGTTGGACGCACAGCTTCGTGGGCATCTTGTGCACCTTCCGTCTTCTTATCTTTACGTCTAAGAACATAATCTTTACCATACTCTTTTTCGATGAAGTTAAAACCTTCTTCTTTCGCAACTGGCGAAATACGAGTTGAGTCTGTTCTCATATAAGTGATTAAACCAATCGTACCTTGCTTTTTAATGTCGATTCCTTCATATAGTTGTTGCGCCAACATCATCGTTTTTCTTGCACGGAAGTTTAGTTTTCTTGCTGCTTCTTGTTGTAGTGTGGATGTTGTAAATGGATATGCTGGGTATCTAAGTTTTTCTTTCTTTTCAATTGAGTCGACAATGAATGAATCTCCTGAAAGTTTAGAAAGAATTTTGTCGACGGTTTCTTTATTAGGTAGTTTTGTTTTCTGTTTATCTTCTTTTAACTTATAAAACTTACCTGTAAATTTAGAACGTTTATATTTAAAAGTACCTTCAATTGACCAGTATTCTTCTGGTTTAAAATTACGGATTTCGTTTTCACGATCAATAATTAGTTTTAGTGCAACAGATTGTACACGACCAGCAGATAAGCCTTTTTTAACTTTTTTCCATAATACTGGTGAAATATTGTACCCAACAAGACGATCAAGCATACGACGGGCTTGTTGTGCATCTACTAATTGTATGTCCATCTCACGAGGATGTTTGAAGCTTTCTTTAACTGCTTCTTTTGTAATTTCATTAAATACTACTCTGTGATATTCATTATTTTCTCCAAGAGCTGTTGCAAGGTGCCAAGCAATTGCTTCACCTTCTCTATCGGGGTCACTCGCTAGAAATATTTTTTTTGCTTTCTTAGCATCTCTTTTTAATTGTGTAAGAAGTGGACCTTTACCACGAATTGTAATATATTTCGGTTCATAATTATTTTCAACGTCAATACCTGTTTGACTGCGGGGCAAATCTCTTACGTGTCCCATTGAAGCAACAACTTTGTATCTTTTTCCTAGATACTTACCAATTGTTTTTGCTTTTGCTGGGGATTCTACAATAACTAAATTATCTGCCAAAATTATTGCCTCCCAATTGATTTCTGTATTCAACAACAAATGATACACAGAACAAAAGAATAATGTCAAACTTTTCGTATTAAATAATTTTAGATTCATTCAAAATTGTAGTGATATCTTCAGGAAAAACAACAGGTATGCTTCCTTCTTGGATTCTTAAGTTTGTACCAATGCTCAACTGTGATGTCATATTACCCGGAAGACAAAAAGTATGTCTATTTTCATCCATAGCCATCTCTAAGGTGATAAGACTACCACTCTTAATTTCCGCTTCAGTGACGAGCGTGCCAACAGCAATTCCTGCAATTAACCGATTACGACTTACAAACTTCCATCTTGCTATCTGTGAATTTGGTGGAAATTCACTGATTGTTAAATATTTTTGTTCTATTATATTTCGCGTTTGTTCCGTAGTCTTTGGATAATGTGTGTTATGACCAAAACCTAAGACACCAATTGTTGGTATATTATTATCAATTGCGATTCTATGTGCAATATCATCTGCACCGTATGCAAGTCCTGAGATAATACAATAGT
>Ga0079226_10002516_pt1 | contig 14163 bp, 14 predicted proteins | sample Poulit2014_FD_76345 | JGI IMG/M metagenome (GOLD analysis project Ga0079226, IMG submission 76345) | Agricultural soil microbial communities from Georgia to study Nitrogen management - Poultry litter 2014 | ecosystem: Environmental > Terrestrial > Soil > Agricultural land | place: USA: Georgia... | reverse complement strand
TCGATCGAACAATGTCGCAAATAATAAGAGAATTAGTCCTGCTCCAAAAAAGATGAATCCAGGGAAATATGCGATATAGCTATTTTTTGGTGTAACTTTTACTAAAACAACGCTTACAACCAACACTATTGCGCTTAAAATAGCACCTATCATTAAGACTGCTTGAATCATATTATCGTCACCTCACAAAAAATTGTAATAAGTTCGCCATATTTACAGTTTACATTGATTATAAGATAAAGTCAATTACTCCAATGATTAGACATATTGAAGGATTGGCTTTTACTCGTCAGCGACGAATTTTGTTGTTAAAGCACCTAAATGTTCTACTTCTACTGTCACTTCATCACCAGCTTTTAAATAGACTCTTTCAGCAATAGGTTTACCAATAATAACGCCCTCTGGTGTACCTGTTAAAATTAAATCTCCTGGCTCGAGTGTCATATATTGTGATATGTAACTTACGAGCTCTTCTACACTGTAAATCATATCCGCCGTATTTGAATCTTGACGCATCTCACCATTTACAGTCGTCGTTAAACGTAGACGGTTCGGATCTTCGATGTCATTTTTTGTCACGAGGTAAGGTCCGACAGGTGCAAAGCCATCATTCGACTTCCCTGTAAGCCATTGGGACGTACGCTTTTGTAAGTCACGGGCTGATAAATCATTCGTTGTACTATAGCCAAATACATAATCTAGCGCCGCTTCTTCACTTACATACTTCGCTTCTTTTCCTATGACAATACCGAGCTCTACTTCATAATCTAAACGCTCTGTTGTACGTGGTACTGCAACTGCTTCATGGTGGCCCGCAAGCGCATTTGGAAACTTGTTAAATAATACTGGATATTCCGGATAGCCCAAGCCTGTTTCATCAGCGTGTTTTTTATAGTTTAGCCCAACACAAATAATTTTACTCGGTTGGGTTACAGCAGGAGCAAAGGTTAGTGACGATTCCTCTCGCACATATGACTCCTCCCCTGTCGGCTTTAACTTGTCTACATACTGCTCTACACGGGTAACCGCTTCATTTCCGCCCCTAATTAAGGCCATGATATCAGTCGGAATTCCTCTTTCCGGCTCTACCGTCAACGCCTCAGTTAGATCGACAACTCCCATTTCTAATTTTACGCCGAGCTTTGTTTCATTACCGTTATAAAATGTAAGTAGTTTCATTTCTGCTTCCTCCTCGAAAACGACCTTTATTGCCTATACGCAACATTATCGAATAACTTATATCTAGTCTATCAACATTCCTCCTACTTTGCACTAGCAAATAGCATTTTGCTAGCAACTGTGCTAACATATTCAAAAAGTTAGCTATTTTTATGAAATATATCCCGTATTACATGGCCTTCCCTGCTGTTTACTGTTAAAATAAACGTACTTTAAAGAGAGGATGAGGTGAATGAAAGAAAGTAGTCGTAATATTATTATCGCTACTTGGGTCGGCATTATTGTCAACATTATCTTGACGATTATCAAAGCCCTTGGAGGCTGGTTATCTGGCAGTCGTGCACTTGTCGCTGACGCTGCCCACTCTGCTTCAGACATCGTCAGTTCAGTCGTTATTCTTTTCGCTGTTAAAATTGCCGATAAACCACCCGATGAAGAACATCCTTATGGTCATGGAAAAGCAGAAAATATCGCATCCATTATTGTCGCCCTTCTCCTCATTGTCGTCGGTATCGAAATAAGTATATCCTCAGCGAAAATATTTTTCGGTGGTAAAGCCCTTGCCCCGACTACATTAGCACTGTATGTTTTAATCGTTTCAATCATATTAAAAGAAATTCTTTTTCATTATAAATACCGGGTTGGTAAAAAATACGAAAGCGCAGCGCTCATTGCTGATGCCTGGCACCACCGCTCTGACTCCCTTTCCTCGCTAGCAGCACTCGGAGGTGTAGGACTAGCAATTATCGGTGAAAAATTCGATATTCCTATGTTAATTTATGGAGACGCCGTCGCAGGTATTGTCGTTTCAATCATCGTTATTAAAGTAGGTTATGATTTAGCAAAATCATCTGCCAACATCGTATTAGAACAAGTTTTACCGAGAAAAGAAGTGAAAAAGTATTTTAAAACGGTTTTAAAAGTTGATGGCGTTAAGCGTGTAGATGAGTTACTCGCGCGCACCCACGGCCGCTATGTTATTATCGACTTGAAAATAAGTGTTGATCCAAACATTACCGTCAAACAAGGCCACGACATTGCTCGAGCAACGAAAGATACCTTAATTGCGCAACATAAAGAAATCGAAAACGTGCTCGTTCACATTAATCCTTATTGGTGGGGAGATTAAAGTTCCTAGAAAAAATTACTTGCACGACGAACAAGATAAAAACAGCCCAGGCAGTGATAGTGAGTGCTCACTGCCTAGGCTGTTTTTTCATATTGTTTAGCGGTTTATCAACAAACTTGTCAACGCTAACTATAAGGATATTTCTCAACACTTCCCAGAGACGTAACAAAGACTTCATTTTCATCATAAGTGTGGGATAGTTCAGAAAACCTAGTCGTATTGAGAAAAAAGTGATGAAAACGACTCATTTGTTCAGCATGCATTGACTTTACTCAAGCTAGTTTCCTATAATCACTTTAAAATATCCAAATTATGCTTTATTTGGAACGGAAAATGAATGCACTAATAGAAAAGTGGTGAAGCAATGCTCGATTTAGCTAGTATTAATACATATTTAAGTGAGTGCGATCGCCGTATTGGCTCCTTACAGATGCAAATTTATGAAAAAGAACAAGACATAGAGAAGTTAGAAACAGCTAAGACAGAGTTAGCACTAAATAAGAGTGACTTTCTTGATTATGAAAGAATTTGTCTAGACCCAGAGTTTTCCTCTGACACATTGTATGGAGAAAACGCAAACGAAATTGATGATTTTCGAGAAGATGTTCTGAAGGTAACTTTCCTATCAATTCCTAAAAAGCAAATAAGCAAAGCGGAAGAAGCAATCGAAGAAAGAATAGAAGAGCTTCGCGAAGATATAGAATCGCTACAGAGTGATATCGAAGATCAAGAGTCTATACGCGATGATTATAACAAGCAAAAGGAAGAGTTATTAAGTAAAGAGTGAATCACAGCAAGAGCATATTAAATCTTGCCTAATAAAGGTGAAGCTTATTATATAGGCAAAGCTATTCAAAGGTTACAAGTGATGTTTCTAGAAGAATTTGAAAGTGTTAATAAACTGGAGATAGTTATGAAAAAGATTAGATTAGTAACAATTATTCGCTTAATTTGAAGCAGCGCCAAGTAAAATGGAGAGTTACCAAAGAAAAGGACAGAAGCTTACAAAGTGATGATAGTATTACAATAAATTGACAAGGAGGCAGGGCAGTGAAAAAAATTGATGTAAAAGGTGTTAAATCTGGCATTGACAATACAGTAAATGACATCAGCACCTTGCATGAACAAGTGGAAGTAATAGGACGTGCTGTTAGAGACTTTCACTCGCTAGAAAATGCACTAGAGGGGAAAGGTGGAAAGGCTCTCCGTGCTTTTTTTAAAGATACGCACGAGCCTTTTATAGTTCTTTTACATCAGTCTTTGACAAACTATGGCAACATCTTACGAGAAATGAATGAAGCAATTGATACATTCGAATCGAATGAAAGTGGCTATATAAGTCAGGAGTTTATTGAAAGTGAAGTAATCGAAGGATTTGATAAGGTAGAGACCAAAGTCATTGAACTGACAGATGATGCTAATAGTATTCTTGAGGAAGTTAATGAACTTGTTACAACGGATAAAATAGATGAATCCAGTGTTGTCGAGGACCTTCGTGACGGAAAAGAGATGGTAGAAGGCTTAGTAAATGAATTATCTATACTAGATGAATATGAAGCCACCCTCTTAGAGGAAACGAAAAGTAACTTGCAAACGATGCGTAGCTTTTTATCCGATATGGAATCAATATTTAATAGCGGTGATATTTCTCTAATTGACTATGATGTTAAACTTCTTGCAGACTCTTCTGCCTATAAAGCGATTATGAATCATTATAATAACGAAGTAGGAGAAGAATTAACGGCCTTGTATGGCTCCGAAATTCCGAGTAAGCCAATGTATGAGATTGAGAAAATGTATGAGGAAATCTCAGGTAATTTAAATAGTAATGATAGAGCCGTATTAGAATACGCATTAGAGGATTTGAAAGCTGGGAGAATCGATCGGGAAGCCTATGCCTCCTATTTTATGGCTATCGTACATAAGGAAAACTCATACGACCCACCAGATGATTTTATTGAATATTTAGGTGAAAATAGTGTTAGTATTGGAATTGATGCGGCAGAGGAAGTATTGGTAGAAACGTTAACAAAGACAGAAAATACTCAACAGGCAGCCAATCTAATTGAAAAAATGTTCAGGTCGAAAACAAATAAAATTACAGACTTTATTGCAAAACATGGCAGCAAATTACAAGGCGCTGGTCATGCTATTGGTCCACTTACGTCTGCCCTCGGGGTGTCTTTAGGTGTTTACGATGATATGGAAAACCATGATAAATCTATCGGGGAAGCACTAGTACACCATTTGACTTCTCTAGGTACAGGCTTGATTGGTGGTGCCGGTGGAGCAGCTGTAGTTACTATTTTTGGTGGTAGTGGGTTGATTGTTGGTGGTGGTTCGATTTTATTAGGTACGGCAGCAGTGGGAATTTTTGATATGGCATATGAACATAATTTCCTAAAACTTCAAGATGGGCTGGATTTCGTAGGCAGAGGTGCCGAAACTACTGTAGGATGGATTGAAAGCGGACTAGACAATGTTGGTCAAGCGTTTAATCATGGTCTGGAGATGTGGAATGAAAGTGTTGATCAAGTTGGTCAAGGAATACAAAACACACTAGATGCCATGAATCCTTTCAATTGGGGTTGGTGAAAAGCAAGTGAATAATGAAGTTCATCGAGTAAAGAAAAATTTTAGATATCGTATCTTTACCATCAAGGGGAATGCTTATCTTGTCGATATGGATCAGCCCTTATGGATTATCTTCTTTCCCGTTATTTATTGGTTATTACCGCACACTGTATATAAAATTGATGAAGACACCTTTCATAAATTAAAATTTGGTGAAAATATCCAAGGAGACCGAAGGAAAACAGATGTTAATCTACTAGTTATTGGTGGTCTTGCGATGATTCTTTCTAACTTACTGCGATATATGGCTGAATTCTTTCGAATAGAGATGACCAAAGGTGTCAGTATAGGCATCGTTCTATTAGCTGGCCTTATCATCTTTTCTGTTAGATTATATATGAGTATGGTTAGTGAGAGAACCTTAGAAAAAGAAGTAACATTAAAGAATCTTCCCAGGGAAAGAATTCTATTTAGACCAAGCTCAAGGAAAGATATGTTGTTGACTGTTTTCTTTTTCTTATTTTTATTAGTACTTGTCCTTGGGTCTGCTTTATTCTTTATCAGCTTTCAAGAACCGTTCGCTATATTTTCATTTACAGTTGGCCTACTATTTTATTTTATGTTAGGTGCCGCAAATGTTACCTTTGAGGATTTTAAAGTGAACTTTCGAAGCAGGTAAAATAGGGACAAGCAATCGAAAATAACATAGGTAACATTATTAGAATGGAGGAGCAATCTTGCTATCAATTGGATCGATTGTATATTTAAAAGAAGGAACGAACAAGATAATGATTTTAAATCGTGGACCAATTATTAATGTAAATAATGAAGCAAGCATCTTTGATTATTCAGGATGTCTTTATCCTCAAGGATTAGTACCAGAAAATGTCTTTTACTTCAATCGAGAAAACATTGATGAAATCGTATTCGAAGGGTATGCGGATGAAGAGGAAGAACGATTTCAAAAAGTTTACGATGATTGGATGGCAGAGAATAAAAATCGGTTTAAAAAAGGCAAAGTAACAAAGCCAGAGAAATAAGTGGCTATTTATTAAATAGTGTTAGTGAGTTTTAACACCTTCATTAAATTAGATTTTATTTAACGAAGACGTTTTGCTCTCACTAACACTTTTTTTATTGAGCCAGTCTCTACCCTGTGTAAAGTAGTTTAACTTTATAGGTAGTCCTGTATAGGATAAGGATGATTAAATACAATACTCAATTATAAGCTATTCCTTCTCCTCCCTATTACACATTTAATAAAGCCGATGCAATCCCAAAATAAATGAGTACACCTGAGATATCCGCAATTGAGGTGACGAGCGGTGCACTTGCCGTTGCTGGATCAAGCTTGAATTTTCTAAATAAAAAGGGTAGGGAGATTCCGATAACACTGCCGACAATAACAATAATCATCATGGTTAAGGAAACAACCAGCGCAATATCGATTCCTCCGCGCGCAAAGCCGACGAAAGAAACGGCAATCGCCATGGTAAACCCAATAAGCGCTGAAACAATTAATTCTTTCGTCATCATTTTAAACCAGTCACGAATATCGACATCACCTGTGGCCATCGCTCGAATGACCAGGGTCGCAGACTGTGAACCAGCATTTCCACCACTATCAATTAATAGAGGTAAAAAGAAGACGAGCACAATATTCGCGGCAATTACATCTTCGAAATGCGCAATTCCTGCTCCTGAAAAGACATTAACGAAAACGAGAATAACGAGCCATACGATGCGTTTTCGATATAATAAACGAATACTAGCATCGAGTAAACCAACATCATACTCATCACGTGTTGAGGATACGACTGACCCCATTTTATGAATATCTTCCGTTGCCTCAAATTCCATGACATCTAAAATATCTTCAACATGAATGACACCTATAATGACTGCTTCTTTATTTATTACAGGAATCGAAACTAAGTCCGTATCCTGAAATATTTGGGCTACTTCTTCTTGGTCGAGATTTTTCGGTAGGGTGACGACATCCCTTATCATGACATCTTTAATATTTAGGCTGTCATCTGCACTTAATAATTCTCGTATCGATAAGACACCGACGACCTTTCTTTCATCATCAATCACGTATACATAGTGAATATTTTTCATTCCACCAACTGTATTACGTAAATGTTCTATCGCTCTTTCTACTGTCTTATCAACTGCTACGGCAATATATGATTTAACCATTATAGAACCCGCTGTTTCCGCCTTGTAGATGCCCTTATTTTTTACTTCAACCATCTTAGGTCCTCCTAAATGTGCACGCCCAATTCTTCTGGATGAAATTGGACATGTAGTTAATATTTTTTACAAGAATGAAACGACAACATCGAGATCGACTATCCAAAATTCATCACTCCCTTAACATCACTCGTTACATGAGGTTTTGCTCATAAAAAAATCCTTCTCTACACGAGAAGGATAAAATTAGGCAAACGTAATTGGCATTATAAATAAACAAGCATATTTATAATCATAAGTTCAATCATTACGATTGTTCATTTCCCCTACCGTAGAGTTTTAGCACTATATGGCATAGTGTGAATTGACAAATTCACACTGGCTACGTTAGAAAAGACCTTAACTCGATCAGTTCTGTTAACCCATTGGTGTCTCTCGACGTTTCTGGGTAGTAGCTTACCTCCAATATAGGAGCCTCACCTAACGAGGAATCATTCAGTTATTTTAATCACAACTTTCAATATAACAACATATAAATATATTGTCAATACATACTCTCCTACATATTACTAAGCTTTTTTCGGCTCATTTTTGAAAAAAATTTTCTTATTTCATAGCAATTTTATTTACATTTTATTTTTTTTCATGTAGAATATTTTTTGAGTGTTGCATCGGGTAAAGATTTTAGTGTCAGGCAAATAAAGTGTGTGCAGTCCATAACTTTATAAGATGACAAACAATGAGGAGGTGTGAAATGAATCACTCAATAGAAGTTAACAATCTTACCGTTTCCTATTATGGAAAGGAAGTGGTTAAAGATGTTTCATTTTCATTTACAAGTGGCAAATTGATTGGCATTATCGGACCTAATGGAGCGGGAAAATCAACCTTGTTAAAAGCGATGCTCGGATTAATCCCTCGAGATCGTGGCCAAATCACTATAAGCGGCCAAGCTGTAAATGAATGGCGAAAAAAAATCGCATACGTACCACAACGCACGCAAATCGATTGGGACTTCCCAATCACTGTCCGTGACACTGTTTTATTAGGTACATATCCAAATCTTGGGTTATTTAAAATTCCTTTAAAACGTGAGAAGCAACTAGCTGATGAATGTCTAGAAAAAGTTGGTATGGATGCCTTTAAAAAACGACAAATCTCCCAATTGTCGGGCGGACAACAACAAAGGGTGTTTCTAGCACGGGCATTAGCACAAAAAGCCGATATTTTCTTTTTAGACGAACCATTCGTTGGAATTGATGTAGCGAGTGAAAGAATGATTATTGAAATTTTACAGCAACTTCGTGATGAAGGTAAAACCATTTTTATCGTGCATCATGACTTAGCGAAGGTAGAAGAATATTTCGATGAACTTATTCTACTTAATAAAGAGTTAATTGGGGCAGGTCCTGTGCTTGATGTCATGCAACAAGATAAGTTATCAGATGCCTATCAAATTGATTTTAGTTTATTAAATAAGACAGGAGCCGAATCGTAATGGAGTTTATCAATGATTTATTTCACTATACATTTTTACAACGATCGCTAGTAACGGCGATTTGGGTCGGAATTATAAGTGGGTTAATCGGCTCATTTATTGTCATGCGTGGGATGGCCTTAATGGGAGATGCTATTTCACATGCGATTTTACCTGGAATTGCTATTTCCTATATGTTTGGCATTAACTATTTTTATGGCGCCGTCTTATTCGGTGTCATGGCTACTGTCGGTATCAGTGCTATTAGCCAACATAGTCGCATAAAACAAGACTCCTCGATTGGAATTGTTTTTACAGCTTTTTTTGCTCTCGGGGTTATTCTCGTAAGTAAAACACCAACAGCGACAGACTTGACACAAATTTTATTCGGAAATGTCTTATCTGTCAGGTCAAGTGACATGTATTTAACGATCGGGATTGGTCTTTTAATTCTTATTGTTATCGTCTTATTTTATAAAGAATTACTCATAAGCACCTTCGATGAGACGATGGCACAAGTGTACGGATTAAAAACAAAACTCATTCATTATGTCATCATGATTTTATTAACGATGGCAACCGTCGCTTCCTTACAAACGGTTGGGGTTGTTTTAGTTGTCGCCATGCTGATTACACCGGCCGCAACAGCCTATTTATTAACAAATCGCTTTTCAATTATGTTAATTTTATCGTCGCTTATCGGTACGATTTCATCTGTTTTAGGCTTGTACTTTAGTTTTAAGTATAATTTATCTTCAGGTGCTGTCATCGTACTCGTGGCTACCGTATTATTTGTTATAGCTTTTTTATTTTCGCCAAAAGAAGGACTTGTTTGGCAATTAACTCGTTCGAAACTAATTAAAAATGAAGAGATATAAGAGAGGGAAATGAAATTGAATAAGGTTATTAAAATTATTTTTGCAAATGTGTTCATCGCATTATTTTTAATTGGTTGTAATACAGACCCAGCTTCTACTGAGGAAGTTATCGATGAAGAGAAGCCGGCAAGTGAAGAAGGCGCATTAGAAGTAATTACATCCTTCACCTTGTTGGAGGATATGGCTACAGAAATTGGTGGGGACTATATTAATGTTTACAACTTAGTACCAACAGGAACAGATCCACATGAATACTCACCTTTACCAGATGATATTAAAGCAGTTAGTAACGCAGATATGCTTCTATACAATGGCTTGAACTTAGAAGGTGGAGATGATGGTTGGTTTGCTAAAATAATAGAGTCTACTGACCAAGATTGGGCTAATGCCTACCAAGTAACAGAAGGTGTTGAGCCAGAATATATTCAGTCAGATGATGGACGTGAAGAAGAAATAAACCCTCACTCCTTTTTAGACCCGGTCGTTGGGATAACTATGGCTGAGAACACGAGAGATGCATTTATTAAAGCAGACCCTGACAACGAAGATTTTTATCAAGAAAACGCAGAAAAATACATCGATACATTGAAAGAGATGGATGAACAATATAAAACGAAAATAAATGAAATTCCTGAAGAAGATCGTATTCTCGTAACGAGCGAACGTGCTTATCAGTACATGGCTAAACGTTATGGATTAAAAGAAGGATTCATTTGGATGATTGACACGGAAGAAAACGGAACACCTGAACAAATTACGTCCTTAATCAACTTTATTGAAGAAAATGAGCCACCGGTTTTATTCGTTGAAACAAACGTAGACCGACGCCCAATGGAAACTGTTTCAAGTGAGTCTGGTGTTGAAATCTTCGGTGAATTGTATTCTGATGAAATTGGTGAGCCAGGTGAAGAAGGCGATACTTACCTTAAGTATTTACAATATAATATCGATGTCATTTACGAAGGCCTTACAAGCAAAGAATAATCGATAGCTAAGTATTGTATCCAAGCTTAAATCAGGATTTTGAAAAAACATTATATGACATGAGAAAACGGTCCTAGTTATCTTAACTTGATAAAGGAGGACCGTTTTTCTTATGCAAATAAAAGATTCCTAGTTTTCGGTCCCCTCTTTTTATTTCCTGATTCTAATTGGAATATAGGAGCTAATGCTTTACAATAAATTGTATGTATATTGAAGTAAACGATTTCATATAGTTGGTTAAAGTTAATAGGAAATGAGGATTAGTCGATGCAGTTTTTAATAAATTATCAATGGCAACTATTCATTACCATTGAAATATTGTTTTTACTTACCTTTTTAGCCTTCGGATTCGTCCGTTATTTTTTAAATAAGGATCGTTTAAGTTTCATTTTTCTCAGCAGTTTTTTTGCCTTACTTATCGCTGAAGCATTACTCGCATTTCTTATCTATCAGGCAACTGGAAAGATAGAGACCTTTCAAATCGTTATCATTATTTTCGTACTTTATGCTGTAACTTTTGGGATTAAGGATTTTAAAAATCTCGACCGTTGGATGCGTCAAAAAATAGGGAAATGGCGAAATGTTGACTTGTTACATGATGAGGATTATGAAATTATTGAGCGCAAGCAAGATAGTAAATATATGGCGAAAAAGTATCGAATCTCGGCCACTATCCATTTATTTATCTTTCTCATTGGACAATCAATATTGTGGTATTTAGGCACAGCTAGTGTAAGTGAGATGCTGGGCTATCTTAAGGATTTGTCATGGTTTGAAACGGGAGACTATGCGGATTCTCCTTATGCCAATGAAACATCCTACTCCATTGGGATTTTGTGGATTATCGTCTTTTTCATCGACTTTGTCTGGTCATGGTCCTATACCTTCTGGCCCTCCCGTAAATAAGAAAAGATTTCAGTTGAAATTTAAATTAAGGGAAACTTTTGTGGGCAACTAAGTTCGCTCTATATAAGACAAATCCCCCCTAAAGTAGTTTTATTATTAAGTAAATACTCTAGAGGGGGATATTAGCCAAGTGATGCTGCTTTATTTTTGCTTTGAATGATTACTTTTCCATCCAGTCCGGTTTACCGAAACCTTTGAATTCCTCATCAATAATCGCTTCAAATTCAGGTGATTCAATTACTTCAATAATATCTTTTGCCCACTGTGAATCTTTGTCCTTCGTATTGATGACAACACGGTTACGTAAGTCATCTGGCATGTTTTCTAAAACAAGTGCATCTAGTAAATCGAAATCTGCTGCTAAAGCGAAGTTACCTGGAACTGCCGCTAAGTCTTCACTCTCCACTGTACGTGGTAATTGCGCCGCTTCAACTTCATGAATCTTTAAGTTCTTAGGATTTTCTTCAATATCCTTAATAGAAACTTTTAACTCATCAACATCTTCGGCAATTGTAAGTAAACCGAATTCTTCAAGCATGCCTAAGGTACGCGCTAAGTTGGTTGGGTCATTCGGGATAGTAATACTACTGCCATCTTCAATGTCTTCGATTGAATCGTACTTATTAGAAAACAATCCCATTGGTGCAGTTGGTACAATAATTAATTCCGATAAATCCATATCGTTTTCTTCAGCAAAGGCTTCGTAATAAAATTTGTGTTGGAACAAGTTGGCATCAAGGTCGCCATTGTTTAAAGCATTGTTCGGTTGGACATAATCACTAAACTCAACATTCTCAACTTCATAGCCTTTTTCTTCTAATAAAGGAATGATCGCCTTGTTTACCATGTCACTATACGGGCCTGTCGTTGCACCAAAAACTAATTCTGTCTTATTCTGCTCAGCTTCATCAACTTCTTCATCCGTCGAATTACCAGCATCTTTATTTCCACCACATGCCGCTAAAACGAGTGCTAACACTGTTATTAATACAAAACTCCATTTTTTCATCCTTATTTCTCCTCATATTATACATTTAGACATTTTTTGTCTCTAAGCTAGTTCTAGGTGACTTTTATTTGCTCACCCTTTAGCTAATTTCCTTATTTTAATTACTTACTAGATATCATGAAAAATTTTCATACTATCACTTGTCAGTTCTTGCTATTTTTATCGTTTGTTCACCTTTTTAGCAATTAAATCACCGCTAAACTGAATGACCTGTACGATAACAATTAGGACGATAACTGTCGTATACATGATATTATTATCGTATCGATAGTATCCATAACGAATCGCTAAGTCCCCGATTCCACCTCCCCCAACAATTCCGGCCATGGCAGAATAGCCAACTAAACTAATGATCGTAATCGTCAAGCCACTGATAATGGCTGGCCTTGCTTCTGGTAAAATAATATCTTTTATAATTGTCCACGGATGGGCACCTACCGAAACAGCTGCTTCGATAACACCCCGGTCAATTTCGCGTGCGGCTGACTCAACAATTCTTGCAAAAAACGGTATAGCTGCTACAGAGAGCGGGACAGAAGCTGCGGTCGGTCCAATCGTTGTGCCGACTATTTTATCCGTCAATGGTAATAAAAAGACGAGTAATATGATAAAGGGAATCGAACGAACCAAGTTAGTGACCAGTCCCGAAATAGCCCGGATAAACTTATTTTCAATAATTTGGCCGTGATCCGTAATGTATAAGACGATTCCTAAGGGCATTCCGATTAAAATAGCGATAGCTACTGCAATCCCAACCATTAATAAGGTTTCGAAAAAAGCCTTATTCAATTCCGGCCAAAACTCTATGAAAAAATCAATGAACCCCATCTTGTATCACCTCGACTTGCCCAATTCGTTTCGTTAAATATTCGATTGCTTCATTTATATTTTGTCGATCACCTGTTAATTCCATAATAAAAATTCCTAGTGGTTTATTCCCAATGTATTCGACTTTACCGTGTAAAATATTTCCCGATACGGCGAATGTTTGCAACATATCCGAGACGACTGTTTCACTAGCAGACTCGCCCTGAAATTGCATACGAATAACTGTACCCTCACACGCTTCCAATAGCTCTTCTGGAATAGTGAATTGTAAAACAGTTGAAATAAACATTTTTGTTAATTCATTGTCTGGATTAGCAAATATATCGTAGGTTCTACCTTCTTCCACTACTTTTCCATCCTGCATGACAGCACAACGGTCACTAATTTCCTTTACCACTTCCATCTCATGGGTAATGAGAACAATGGTGATTCCGAGCTCTCTATTAATCTTTTTTAACAGACGTAAAATAGAATCTTTCGTACTCGGGTCTAAGGCAGATGTCGCTTCATCCGATAATAAAACATTAGGATTGTTGGCTAAGGCACGAGCAATACTCACCCGCTGCTGTTGTCCCCCACTTAATTGCGCTGGATAATTGTCCGCGCGATCGGTTAAGCCAACCAGTTCGAGTAATTCTTTTACTCGTTGTTTACGTTTTTCTGGTGCTACACCAGCAACTTTCAGTGAGAAGTCGATGTTTTCAGCTGCTGTTTTCGATGACGCTAAATGAAAACCTTGGAAAATCATCCCGATTGATTGGCGCGCTTTGCGTAATTGTCCTGATGATAATTTCGTTAAGTCAACGCCATTAACGATGACTTTACCCTTCGTAGGTCTTTCGAGTAAATTTATACAACGTAAAAGCGTGCTTTTCCCTGCCCCACTATATCCGACGATACCATAGATTTCACCTTTTTTTATATGCAGCGAAACATCGTCGACTGCTGCGACTGTGTTTCCTTTTGATTTATATATTTTTTTAATCCCTTCAAGTTTAATCAT
>Ga0079226_10002515_pt1 | contig 14170 bp, 15 predicted proteins | sample Poulit2014_FD_76345 | JGI IMG/M metagenome (GOLD analysis project Ga0079226, IMG submission 76345) | Agricultural soil microbial communities from Georgia to study Nitrogen management - Poultry litter 2014 | ecosystem: Environmental > Terrestrial > Soil > Agricultural land | place: USA: Georgia... | reverse complement strand
TCTCTGAATAAGTTACAGATCCTCCTGGAAACGCTTCTGAAAATCGTATGATTTGTGCTAATGCTGCCTGAAAGATTCCAGCAGTCAAGCTTTCTGCTGCAGTCAGCGTATGATGCTTCTACTTTAATACACCAAATACTACCTTAGCCAAAGAATTATTATCTCCTTAGCCATAGAAATAATCCCCTACACGTTGCAGGATTGCTTTTTCTAAAGTATCTAACTGCCGATTCCCTTTTACCTCATCTTCCGTACTCACTGTAAGCCTTAATGTTACTTCATTTTGCTTAGCATAGGGGGCCAAAGTCGGATTGTTTTGTTGTGAGATCAAATCTGCTAAATCAACTACCAATTGTGATTCGCCGATCCCGTAAAAACGTAAAACACGTGAAATTAAATACTCTTTTTGCTGAAAATGACGACGTAATAAAGGAATAGCTTGTTCATATACCATAGGTTCTAATTCATTAGGCGGTCCAGGCAATAGCAAATAAGCTTTTCCTTGCGGTGATTGATAAAAAATACCTACCGCTAAGCCGGTACGATTAGGCAGTGCTTCACCATCTTTAAATACTAAAGCTTGCAGTAAATTATTTTGTGTCATCGGTCGTTCACGTTTTTCAAAAAAGGCTAATAGATTTTGGTACCCCCTTTCATCTTTTATTAATTCCTGCTGGACATGACGAGCGGTCACTTGTTTTGTCAAATCATCCTCAGTAGGACCTAAGCCACCACTCAACACAATCAAATCACTACGACTATCTGCTAACTGCAAAGCTGCCTCTAAACGTTCAGGATTATCTCCTACAACACTTTGATGGTACAATTCCATTCCTAAACCCGATAATTCTTTAGCTAAGAAAGTCGCATTTGTATTCACAATTTGACCCAACAAAATTTCTGTCCCGACTGCAATAATTTCTGCTTTCATTTTTTAGCCCCTACTCTATATATACGCAAAAAAAACTGTTTTCCTCTTTTTTAATGCAAATATTTTATATAATAATTCACTATTCATACATAAAAATGGACAAACATGTTCAACATGCTGCCCATCAAATATTTCTTTTACATGGACCCTTTAAAAATACTAGCATTTTTTACAAAATAATCTACTCCAGAATAAATGGTAAAGAACAGACAAATATATAAGAAAATTTGTCCAAGAGGTAAAGAAAGTAAATTAAAAGGTACATTATTCAAATACAAAAATATAATTGCTAACATCTGTGTAAAAGTTTTGATTTTTCCAGGTAAAGCTGCCGCCATAACTGCACCATTTTGTTCTACGATCAATAATCGTAGTCCAGTAACAGCCAGTTCACGACAAACAATGATCGCAACCACCCAGCCTGGTGCCTTATTTAAATCCACTAATAGGATCAAAGCTGTCATAACCAGCATCTTATCAGCTAAAGGATCTGCAAATTTTCCGAAATTTGTTACTAAGTGATTTTTTCGGGCAATTTGACCATCCAGCCAATCTGTGATACTCGCTAGGGCAAAAATAATTGCTCCTACCAGATGAGTAATCGGTAATATCGTATCACCCACACTCAATCTCCCCCAATTAAAAGGTACTAATACAATAATCATGAACAAAGGGATCATTAAAATTCTGATAACCGTTAATTTATTTGGTAAATTCAATTTGCTACCCTTGAAACTGCATATTCAGTTTCATTCCTTTCTGTTGGTTTTAATAACTGATGTTAAAAATCAACGTTTTCTGCAAGATACCATCATCCTGCTCTTGAAAATCAACTGCCTGATCATTAGCTTTTAGACTGACATACCGACTATCTCCTAAAACTACAGTAGCTTGTTCACTTGATTTAGGTAAGCTAACTTTTTCAGTTTGTCCCGCTGCTAAAGTCTGTTCAAAAACAGACGAGCCGTCAACTGTTACCCCTATCCAGCAACGACCATCTGTTGCCCTTAGCTCTAATTGTACTGGATCACTTGCTTGTTTAAGCGTAATAGATGGTTGTGTATTATTAGAATTATCGACTTTAATTGTCATGTCTTTATTTTCTTCTTGTTCAGTCTCCTCTTTTTCCTGAACAGAAGACTGTTCAGTTGAAGCATCCACTGCACTTTCAACTGTCACAGAAGATGCCGTCTGCCCAATAATAGGATCTGTATTATTTTCTTGCCAAGTAATATAAACAATAATTCCAATGATCATTACAGCAATTAAACCTAATAAAATCACTGGCAAGTAATCTTTTGTTTTCTTTACATGAGGACTTTTCTCATGTAAGGCCTTGCGTGACCCTTCTACTGACTTAGGATGCGGTCTTTGCGCAAGCACTTCAAAGGAATCATTGCCTTCGTATACATCAATTAGAAAATCACCATCTAAATCAACCTCTTGTGCATATTGGCGAAGAAAAGTACGTACATAATAAGCACCCGGAAGTTCTTCAAACGCTCCTTTTTCAATTGCTTCTAAATAACGTTTTTGAATTTTAGTTTTTTTCTGTAACTCGTCAATGCTGATGTTCTTCTTTAATCGGGCTTGCCGTAACTTTTCACCAATTAAAATTTCATTGCCCACTCGTACATCTTCTCCAGTCTTTTTTCATTCTGTTTTTAGAATACCACAAAAGAACGCGGCGATGCGAACAATTCATGTACTTTCAAACTTTTTTTAACATTCTTATTTTGGATAAATATAGAAAGTTGAAATTCCTTCTTTTTTCAGCAAATAATCGCCTGCTTTAAGACAATCTTCAACTTGAATTGAGTCAATAATTTCAGGTAAATCAAATAAAGTCAATTCTCCGAACAAAGACTGAGTAAATTGATTAGCAATATACTCTAAAGAATTAAGTGACTGAAAATATTTACCCAACATTCTTTTTTTCAAACGAATTAAATTTTTTTCACTAATTTCTTTAGATGAAGCATAATTTAAAAGAATTCCTTTTACTACTTTGGAAAATTCTTCAGGAAATTTTGTATCTGTTGAAAAATCAGCAAAATAAAAACCCCGATCAAAAGTAAATTCAAAATCAAAAGAGTCGTCGATTATTCCTTTTTCATATAAATCAAGATAGTTTTTACTTGTATTACCTAACAGCAGTTGTAATAACAAACTCATAGCTGTTTTAAAGCGTAACTGTTCTTTGGCATCCGCAGGAAGATTTTCGACAAAACCACGAACTCCTAAAATAGCTTTTGCCCGATTTACTGCTAATGTTATTTTCCCGGTATTGATAATATCTGTAAAATTTTCAGCAGGAAAATAACGTTTGATCGTAGAAATCTGACTAAATTGTTTTTTTTCTTGATTTTTTTTGATCCACTCCATTGTCTCAATGGCATCAATATTTCCTACAACAAATAATGTCATATTAGCTGGATGATAGAAAACTTGATAACAACGATATAGATCAGCTGCCGTAATTTTTTCAATACTTGCTATCGTACCAGCAATATCAATATGCAAAGGATGTTTAGGATACAGATTCTGCAAAATACCAAAAAATAAACGCCAATTAGGGTCATCCTGATACATTTGAATTTCCTGGCCGATAATTCCTTTTTCTTTTTCTACAGTCTCTTCAGTAAAATAAGGGTCTTGGACAAAATCAAGCAAGGTAAGAAGATTTTTTTTTATATTTTCAGTTGCTGAAAATAAATAACTAGTCCGCGTAAAGCTGGTAAAAGCATTCGCCGATGCTCCCAATTTACCAAACAGCTGGAAAGCATCCCCCTCTTTTTTTTCAAACATTTTATGTTCAAGAAAATGGGCAATTCCATCTGGAACCTGTTGTAAATCTTCACCTGCATAGCCAAATTTATTATCAATGGAACCATAATTAGTAGAAAACAAACCATAAGTTTTATGAAAATTTTTTTTTGGAAGTAACAACACCTTTAAGCCATTAGCCAAAATCTCTTCATACAGGGTCTCATTAAGCAATGGGTAACTTTTCTTATGCATTGTGAGCCTCCTTATCTATAGTAAAAATTGCTTGTAACTGCAGATCAGCTGCAATTTTTTTGACATCTGCAGCTGACACTGTCATTATTTTGGATAAAAATTCTTCATCACTGATCACACTTTGTGGCAGCCATTGATCTAGATAAGCTTTTTCAATCAGTGAGCGAGAATTATCTAAAGAAAGTAAATATTGATTCTTCAACATAACTTTCGTCTGTTCTAATTCTTCTTGTGTAAAGTCTCCAGCAACTAGACTTGCTAATTGTTCTTTAATTAAAGTCAATACACGCTCACGATTTTTGCCATCAATCCCTGTCTGTACAGTTACTAAGCCACGAAAAGAGTCAAAACTACTTGAAGCATAATAAGCAAGACTCGCTTTTTCACGCACATTCATAAATAGCTTAGAATGGGGAAAGCCACCAAATAAACCATTAAAGACCATTAAAGCAAAACGATCAGAAGTTGTATAGCTAACCGGTGTCTGATAAGCAAGATCAAGTTTTGCCTGAACAACGTCGTCAACAAGTTCAGCTTCTTGTAATTTTGTTTTCAGAGCTTGCCGGTAAATCATATCAATCTTCAATGGAGGGCGGTCAACAAAGGCTAATTTTTGTAAAACATCAGTAACTTGCTCTGGATCAATGTCACCCAATACAAATATATCAATTTGGTCTTCGGTCAACATTTTATCATAAGTTTCTGCTAAATCAGCTGCACTAAGTTCAAGCAGATCCTCTTTCTGGCCAAAACTAGGAATTTTCTGATCTGCACTATCAGCAAAATAAAGTTGCTGCAAAGCCAAAGAAGCTAAAATCTGCTTATCTTCCTTCAAACTATCAAGATAAGCCATCATATTTTTCTTTTCACGTTGAAAAGTAGTTTCTTCAAAACCAGTATTTTTGATATTAGGATAAAATAAAATTTCTTCAATAAAATCTACTGCTTGTACAAAAAGCTCACTATCATTAATATATTTCCCATTTACAACACTCATCATTAAATTCACTTGATGAATATTTCCTTTTTTGCCTACATTCAAACCAAAACTAGCACCATACAAATCTGCCAGTTTCTCGCTTATAGCAGTCTGTGTAGGATAGTGCAGACTATTTGTCTCCAATAAGCTACTCAATAAAGTTCGCTTAGCAGCAGCTTTTTTATTATGTTTTGCTGAGAAGCGGATCACAATGCGCATCGTTTTAAATTTTTCAGTTGGAATAACTGTTAAATTAACCCCTGAATGTAATTTAATTGTCATTTTTTTACTCCTAAATCTATTATTTACCTTTAATTATAGCACATCAACCTTTAAGCGAAAAAAATGTTTTATCTAGTAAAAAATGAACCTTTAATCCATTTTGTTTTAAAAATTAATAAATTTTGATTATACTAAACTTAAATAAAGAGGAGGTAACATTATGAAAAAGTTTTTTGGTGAATTTAAAGAATTTATCATGCAGGGAAATGTATTAGATCTAGCAGTTGGGGTCGTCATCGGCAGTGCTTTTACAGCAATCGTCAATCAAATGGTTGAAGGCCTGATCACCCCGCTTGTTGGCTGGATCGTAGCAGCCATTACAAATACTACTGACTTAGAAAAATCACTATCCATCTTAGATGTCTCACCTCGACCAGGAGTGACTTTCCAATTTGGTAATGTAATCAGTGCTCTTATTACTTTTCTAATCACAGCGTTTGTCTTATTCCTAGTAGTCAAAGCAGCCAACACCGCTAAAAACCTTCATCATACCGAAGAAGAAGAAGAGGTTGTTACGGCTGAAGATTATTTGGCTGAAATTCGTGATTTATTAAAATTAGAGCAAGGACTACCACTAGAAAAACCGGATGAGTTTAACCAAATAACTGAAGAAAAATAAAAATAGAAGAAGGTCAACTCGAGTTGACCTTCTTCTATTTTAAAACTAATAAATCGGAAAGTTAGACAGCTTCAGAAAGAAATTCGATTTCTACTGTTTTAGTTAAAACATCGGAATAACTATAAGAAACACGTTCAAATGCATTTTCTTCTTGATTTAAACTTACTACAAAAACTGATGGATATGTTTCGGTTAAAATCCCTCTACGCTGAGTTTGACGCTTCCTTCCTGTCTGAGCAATAAGCATGATTTCACAGCCAATTCGATCCTCTAAAGCTTGCTTTATGGTTGTTACAGTCGCGGACATCACATTCACCTCATGCACTATTTTATCATATTTAGAATAAAATTTCAAGTTTACCATAAAGTTGACCTATTTACAAATTTTTAATTTTAAAAAATATGAAAAAACACGATTGAAAATTTTTTTTATCGAATCAGGTCAATCTTTTTACTAACGGCGGATAGGTTGTTTTATAAGACGGATTACTACTTTTTACACATTCAATTATTTTTCGCTTCGAACGGTCATAACCGCGCCTCAAGGGTAACGAATGGAAGAATTCATCATCAAAATAATATTTACAAAAAGCTTTCCTTTCTAACTTAGATAGAATATAGGAATTTTCTTCTAAAGTCTCAGCAACAATAAGCTGCTGCAAGGGATCATCGGTATAGGATTTCAAGCTGCTGATTCTTTTCTGACGACTATGTTCAACTTGTTCATAAGAGACACAGTAATGAACAGCTCGCCTTTTGTCCGCCTTTTCTTTACGTAATAAGCTAATCGTTCGATTCTCCAAGGCGCGCTTAAAAATATTTTCTAAATCTTGTTCATCACTAGCTTCATAATGCTGTAAACAGTTAGCCAGTACGATCAAAGCTTCTTGCTGCCAATCCTGATCATCAAAATCATAAATAAAATACTTACTCTTCACCATTAAAAAAGAAGACTGAAAATGAGAAAACAACTCTAAAAAAGCGGATTCATCTTTCCCTTTAGCTTTAACGACTAAAGAATTTTTCATATAAAAAGCTCCCTTCACCAAGTCTGATGAAAAGAGCTTATCACTAAAAAACACATCTGTCTCTCATTTGACAAACCAACTTTTAGCTTAATTCTTTTAACTTTTTTTCTAATTCGTTTAATTGTTCTTCAGTCCAGGGTGAATTACGCCGAAATTGTTTAAAAGTTAAGCTCTCTTGTTTTTGATGAATCTTTTCTTCAATTTTACTAACTGATTTATATAATTCTCTAGCAGAAGAACGCAAAGCTCCTTGAGAAAAAATAACCCATTGTTCAGCTAAATCGCTAGTTGCCACAGTTACTTGTGTCTTAATATCATTAAGTTCACCAGCAGCTCGTTCAATATAGCTATCGGCGGTTTCACCTTCTTCAGTAAAGACTACCTCCAAATCATATTTGGAATAATTTTGTGTAATACCGGGGACAAATTGTGCATCAAAAACACAAATCACAGGAAGATTTTCATATTTTGCAAAATTAGACAGTTGCTGTAACAATAGTTCTCTGGCATCTTCCAGTAAATCTTGATTTTTTAATTTTTTAAGTTCAGGCCAGGCTCCAATCATGTTATAACCATCAACAATCAGCAGCGGTTTTTTCATGTTCCTTCCCCATTTCTTTTGGCAAAAGCCTCATAAATCAAAATTCCGCTAGCGACAGAAGCATTTAAACTTTGTACATGTCCTGTCATAGGTATGGTCAGCATCTCATCCACTTCTTTTTTTAGGCGTTGATTCATGCCGTGACCTTCATTACCGATAATCAAAGCAATAGCTCCGGCAGGATTCCACTTACGATAAGCAGTTCCTTTCATATCAGTACCAAAAATCCAGAAACCAGCTTTTTTTAACTGTTGTACTGCTTGAGTTAAATTAGTAACTCGTGCAACACGAATATGTTCGACTGCGCCTGTAGAGGCTTTAGCTACCACAGGGGTAATTCCGCTAGCACGATGTTTAGGAATAATGATGCCATCCACACCAGCCGCATCTGCAGTTCGCATGATAGCTCCTAAATTATGTGGATCCTCCAACCCCGCCAAAATCAAAAAGAACGGCTCGCTGTTACTTTTTTGCAAAAGTTCATTTAAACTCAAATAAGTGTAAGGGGTAACTGCTAAAACACATCCTTGATGGACCCCCTTATTACTCAATTGATCTAACTTTTGTTTGGGTACCCATTTCACAGGAACTGATTGCTCTTTAGCTAGTTTTTTTAAATTCTCAACTTTATTTCCACCTGTATTTTCTAATAAAAACAATTTATTCCCTTTTGATTCACCCAATGCTTCTTGGACTGCATGAAATCCAAAAACAAAATTATTTTCTGTTTCAGATCGTTGCTTCTTTTTCACCATTCTAATCACCTTCTTAAAAATTGGAAAAAAGGAAGGGATCCTCCCTTCCTTTTAAAATTATCTAACACTTATTTTCTCACTTTCATCATAGCATTTTTTGTCATTTTTTTCTATCTTTTAACTAAATCAGCCAATAAATCCGCAAATTTTTCATCATCATTAAATGGCCGAATATATTCAAAAACTTTCCCGCCATTCTCCATAAAATAAGCCTTATTTTCAATCTCGATTTCTACCAGAGTTTCTAGACAGTCGGCCACAAAACCGGGCGTCACCACCATGATTTTTTTAACTCCCCAGTGCGGTAAATTTTTCATTATTACATCTGTTGCTGGTTTTAGCCACTCTTTAGAGCCAAACCTTGATTGAAAAGTTTGGTAAAATGGAATATCCCCAATTTTTTGCATAATAGTTTCTGTCGTACGAAGACACTCCTTAGCGTAAGGATCGCCATCTTCCTGATACGAAAGGGGAATACCATGATAAGAAAACAACAGTGCATCTACGGGTGTTTTGTTTAGCTGTTTTTTAATTTTATCTGCATAATAAGAAATATAGGCTGGATGATCACAAAAAGAGTGCACAAAATGCAAGTCGATAATCTTATCACTTTTAATAAAAAACCGCATCACTTCATCAAATATAGAGCCTACTGTTGTCCCAGAATACTGCGGATATAAAGGGATAACAGTTAAATTATCTATTCCTTGTGCCAACAGTTGGTTCAATGTTTCAAAAATTCGCGGATGACTATATGACATAGCGATCTCAACGACAATCCCAGGTAAACGTTCTTGCAAAAAAGCTTGTTGTTTCTTTGCATATATTAGTAATGGCGAGCCATCTTTTCTCCAAATGGACTGATATAACTTAGCTGATTTTTGTGGACGTTCTGGTAAAACTAGCATATGTAAAATCGGTTGCCATAAAATATCAGGTGTCTTGATCACGCGTGGGTCAGATAAAAATATTCGTAAGTATGCTTTTACATCTTTTTTTATTGGTGTCTTAGGTGTCCCCAGATTCACTAGCATAACTGCTTTTTTAGACATAAGATAAACTAAGCCTCCATATGAAAATTAATTATTTAACTATCTTAGTCTAAACCTGCTATTAACCATTAGCTTCTACTTACGTTTTTTAGAACCTTTTGCAAAATGATCTTTTTTCAGTAAAACAGCAAGCAACTAAGAATTTTTTATCAATTCAATTTTTTGAATACACCATCTGACCACTTCTTCAAGACGTTGAGTTTGTTGAGACAAATGTAAATAACCCATCAAACTTTCAAAACCAGTTGAATAACGATAAGTACGAATATCTGTATTTTTAGCACTCGTATGACTCTTACTATTGCGCCCACGACGATAATAATTTTCTTCTTCTTTGGTCAATAGATTTTCTTCTAACATACTTTGAACTAAAAAAGCTTGTGCTTTAGCTGAAACATAGTGTGTCGCAATGCGGTGAAGTTGATTAGGGCGTGTATAACCACTGGCCAGTAAGTAATCACGGATATAAACTTCATAAATTGCATCTCCAACATAAGCCAGTGCTAAACCATTTAACTGTTTATAATCAATCATTGTCTTTTCCATCTCGTTCCCTGTGGCGTATCTTCTAAGATAATTCCTTGTCCTTTGAGTAAATCACGAATCTCATCACTACGAGCAAAATCCTTATTTTTACGTGCTACATTGCGCTCACCGATCATTTGATCCACTTCTTCATCTAATAGATTATTTTCAAAATTAACACCAAAAATTTCTAACCAGTCAGTAAATTGATTTAAGGCTGACGTTAAAACGGTACGAGAAACTTGCTTTTTTGTGCCATAACGATTTAACCATTTTGCCAGATCATAAACCACAGTGATACCATTAGCTACATTAAAGTCATCATCCATTACCGAGGTAAAACTTTCTTTTAATCTGCCAATTTCTCGTATTCTACTTTTATCATCGGCCAATTGGTGCTCTGCATCTTTCAATCGAAATTGAGCATTTCCATAAGTATTACGTAAATGCTGTAAGTTACTTGCTGCTTCATCTAAGTTTTTTTGACTATAGCGCAGTGGACGACGGTATTGGGTAGTTGACAGGAAAAAGCGAACGACTTGGGGATCGCGCTCTTTTACAATATCATGCACGGTAACAAAATTACCTAGGGATTTACTCATCTTTTCATCTTCATTACCAATGGTTACATAACCATTATGCATCCAGTAATTAACGAAGGGATGTCCCGTCTTTGCTTCACTTTGAGCGATTTCATTTTCATGATGAGGAAACTCTAAATCTTGTCCTCCCCCATGAATATCTAGGGTTTCCCCCAGTAATTTTGTGGACATTACCGAACACTCGATATGCCAGCCCGGACGCCCTTTTCCCCAAGGTGAAGGCCAAGAAATTTCATCTTTTTTAGCATTTTTCCATAAAGCAAAATCAAGTGGGTCTTCTTTACGTTCTTGCTCTTTTCCCGTTCTTTGACTAGCCCCGATCTCTAATTCATCAATGGACTGATCACTTAGGTGACCATAGTTTTTAAATTTACGCGTACGATAATAGACATCACCATCTATCACATAAGCATAATCTTTATCGATCAGAGACTGTACAAAGTCAATAATATCAGACATATAATCAACTACTCGCGGATGATGACTAGCAGGTTTAATATTTAAGGCTTTTGTGTCTTCTTCAAACGCTGTGATATATCGATCAGCTACTTCCTTAGCAGAGACTCCTAACTCATGTGAACGGCGGATAATCTTATCATCAACATCGGTAAAATTAGATACATAGTTGACTATATAACCACGATATTCAAAATAGCGACGTATCGTATCAAAAGCGACTGCAGAACGACCATTACCAATATGAATATAGTTATAAACAGTCGGACCGCAGACGTACATACGAACTTTTCCTTTTTCAATGGATTTAAACTCTTCTTTTTTTCTAGTTAACGTATTATAGATTTTAATCATTTTTTCATGCCTCCTTGTGAAAACAAAAACGTCTTTCAAGTAGGAAAAACCTATTTGAAAGACGTTGATTTAACGTGGTTCCACTTTCATTTGCAAAAATCTGCCTTAAAAAGCCTAACGTGCTTTTAACGTCTTTAGTTTTGACTAAAGCCACTCCCAGCTGCATTTCCACTAATCTTTTATGGCCTACTTTCAACTACGTCAGACCTCTCTGTAAAAAAAGAAAAATGTACTTCGTCTGTTCCTAGTGTTTATAAAACTTTATTTAAATGAGCCAAGGCTTTTTCTCTACCCAATAATTCTACTGTATCAGGTAATTCTGGGCCATGCATTACTCCTGAAACAGCAATACGAATAGGCATATATAAATTTTTACCTTTAGCGCCAGTTTCTTTTTGAACCGCCTTAATTGCCGTTTTAACGCTTGTAGCGTCTACATTATCCATCTGTTCCAATTGAACCTTAAATGCCTGCAGAACAGCAGGAACGCTTTTTCCACTTAAAATTTCTTTAGCCTTTTCATCTAAAGTAGGATGATCTTCAAAAAATATAGCTGTTAAATCGACAATTTGAGCTGCATAGCTCATTTGTGATTGATATAAAGCTACCAGTTTTTTAACCCAGTCCATTTCTTGGGCAGATAAATCTTTTGTGAGTCGACCAGCTTTTTGTAAATAAGGCAAACACATTTCAACTAGCTCATCGATGTTTAGCTGCTTGATATAGTGATTACCGATCCATTCTAATTTTTTTGCATCGAAGGACGCAGGCGATTTACTCAAACGATTGGCTTCAAACATTTTAATAATTTCATCGCGCGAGAAAATTTCTTCTTCCCCTTTAGGTGACCAGCCCAATAAAGCAATAAAATTTAACATCGCTTCTGGTAGATAACCTAGTTCACGATATTGTTCAATAAATTGAAGAACTGATTCATCACGTTTACTTAATTTTTTCCCTGTGTCTGCATTAATGATCAAAGTCATATGACCAAATTTTGGTGGCTTCCAGCCAAATGCTTCATAAATCATTAGTTGTTTCGGTGTGTTAGCAATATGGTCGTCACCACGTAAGACGTGCGTTATTTTCATCAAATAGTCATCTACAACAACAGCAAAATTATAAGTTGGCATGCCATCTTTTTTCTGAATAATAAAATCGCCGCCAATATTATCAGAATCAAAGGTAATATCTCCTTTGACCATATCTTTAAAGTGATATTCACGATTTTTAGGTACGCGGAAACGAATCACAGGTACTAAACCATTTGCTTCTTTTTCAGCTTGCTCAGCCGGTGTTAAATCAGCACATCTACCACTGTAATGAGGAATTTCCCCACGAGCTTTCTGAGCATCGCGTTCTGCTGTTAACTCTTCTTCGGTACAATAACACTTATAAGCTAAATTACTAGCTAGTAATTGATCAATTAGCGGCTGATAGATTTCCTTACGTTCAGACTGACGATAAGGACCTACATCTCCTGGTTTATCAGGAGATTCATCCCAATCAATATTTAACCATTTCAAATTATCTAATTGACTTTTTTCACCATCTGCAATATTGCGTTTTTGATCTGTATCCTCAATTCGAATAATAAAGTCGCCGCCTAAATGACGAGCATAAAAATAGTTAAACAAAGCTGTTCGCGCATTGCCAATATGTAGATGCCCTGTTGGACTTGGCGCATACCTTACACGTACTTTTGTCATTTTATCTTCCTCTTTCCCATAATTTTAGCTCCTTGGCTAAATTTTACCTTTTAAAAACAAATTAGTAAAGTCTTGCTTTGATCAAGAACAATTATTTCGTTTCTTTCTTGTCAGTATTATCAATTCCTCGCGTTGAATGTGCTGGTTTGGCAAAAATCATACGTCCAGCTGCTGTTTGCAAAGCACTGGTTACCACTACTTGAAGACGTTCATTCATATAGTGCGTTCCTTCTTCAACAACAACCATCGTCCCATCATCTAGATAAGCCACTCCTTGTTGTCTTTCTGTACCTGCTTTAACAATTAAAACTTCCATGGTTTCACCTGGAATTACCACTGGTTTGACCGAATTAGCCAATTCGTTAATATTTAGTACAGGTACATTTTGAAATTCAGCAACCTTATTCAAATTATAGTCATTAGTAACAACGATCCCATCTAATAATTTTGCTAATTTTAAAAGTTTACTATCAACTTCTGAGATATCTTCAAAATCTCCATCATACATTTCAACTGAGATTCCGTCCTCTTTCTGCAAGGCATTTAAAATATCTAACCCCCGACGTCCACGCACACGTTTTAAGCTATCTCCTGAATCAGCAATATATTGTAATTCATATAAAACAAAATTAGGAATCAATAAAGTTCCTTCAATGAATCCTGTCTGGGCAATATCATAAATTCGTCCATCAATAATAACGCTCGTATCTAAAATTTTATACTGGTGAAGATGATCGGCTACTTTGCGTTCTAACAATTGCTGAGCAGGCTGCTCACTTTTTTTACTTTTGGGCGTAAATAGTTTCTTCCACTCATCAATCCGTGTAACTCCGATCTGAAAACCCAGATAACCTAATAAAATCATCAGAAACATTGGAACTAGACTATTTACAAAAGGAATTTTCCAATTATAAAAAGGAATGGAGACAATTACTCCAATAATAAGTCCTAAAATTGCTCCAATAGCTCCAAATAATAGATAAGTTAAGCTAAAACCACTGATCCATTTTTCTAAATGTTTTAATCCGCGAACAATCGTATTGACTACCAATAAAGAAAATAAATAAAAAATAAGTGCTCCAAGCAAACTATTGATTCCATGATTATTCAGCCAAGTATTCTGCCCTTGACCAATAGCTGTCCAAGCTAGTGGCAATAACGAAATACCTAAACTAGCACCCGCTAAAACCATTAAAACAGTTATCACATGTTTTTGCATATTCACCCCTCCATATTAATAAATTTTAATGAAAAAC
>Ga0079226_10002514_pt1 | contig 14171 bp, 13 predicted proteins | sample Poulit2014_FD_76345 | JGI IMG/M metagenome (GOLD analysis project Ga0079226, IMG submission 76345) | Agricultural soil microbial communities from Georgia to study Nitrogen management - Poultry litter 2014 | ecosystem: Environmental > Terrestrial > Soil > Agricultural land | place: USA: Georgia... | reverse complement strand
CATATATCAGTCTTCGTATTTCTTCAATAGTAGTGTGGCGTTGTGGCCGCCGAAGCCGAGGCTGTTCGTGATGGCGTATTTCAGGTCGCGCTCGATGGCTCCGTCCGGCACGTAGTTCAGGTCGCAGTCGGGGTCGGGGTTCTCGAGCCCGATGGTCGGATGGACTTTGCCGTCTCTCAGGCTGAATGCGGTGATGATGAGTTCCATTCCTCCTCCGCCGCCGAGGAGGTGGCCTGTCATGGATTTCGTCGAGTTGACAGCCATTTTGTATGCATGATCGCCGAACACTGTCTTAATCGCCTTTGTCTCGAACAGGTCATTGTACGGTGTGCTCGTGCCGTGTCCGTTGACATAGCCGACTTCTTCGGGATTGATGCCGCCGTCTTTCAGCGCTTCTCTCATCGCGCGTGCACCGCCTTCGCCATCTTCTGCCGGAGCTGTGATATGGTGCGCATCTCCTGTTGAGCCGTAGCCGACGATTTCAGCATAGATTTTCGCACCGCGTGCTTTAGCGTGCTCGAGTTCCTCGAGCATGACGATACCGGAGCCTTCCCCGATTACGAAACCGTCACGGTCCGCCGAATATGGACGGGATGCCTTATCCGGATCTTCCGCAGTCGAAAGTGCTTTGTTTGCCTGGAAACCGGCAACGCCCATCCTTGTGATTGGCGCTTCTGTCCCCCCCGTGATCATGGCGTCAGCCTGTCCTCTTGCGATGAATTTGAACGCTTCACCGATTGAATTTGTGCCTGTCGCACATGCTGTCACTGTTGCACCGTTCGGGCCTTTCGCACCGTGCTTGATGGATACCTGGCCGCTCGCCATATCCGGAATCATCATCGGTACGAAGAATGGGCTCACGCGACGCGGTCCACGCTCATAAAGCACTTTGAATCCGTCTTCGAGTGCCTGGATGCCGCCGATGCCGGAGCCTATCCATACACCGATGCGCTCAGCGTTGTCATCATTTATCTCAAGTCCGCTGTCGGCAACCGCTTCATCCGCGGCCACCATCGCGTATTGCGTGAAGCGGTCCATGCGGCGCGCTTCCTTCTTATCCATATAGTCTTCAACATTGAAGTCTTTCAGTTCACCGGCAACATGAATATTGTAATCACTGTTATCAATGCGGGTGATCTTGCCTATACCATTTACACCATTCAATGCATTCTTCCAAGTGTCGGGTGCTGTGTTGCCGATAGGTGTAAGCGCGCCGACCCCTGTAACTACTACTCTTCTTTTATCCATGTGTCTCCTCCTTCTTGCTTCCCCAGGTCAGACAGATTGAACCCCATGTAAGCCCGCCGCCGAAGCCGACTAAAATAAGGTTGTCTCCTGATTTTATTCTACCATTTTTCACGTCATGATGGATACTAAGTGGTATGGACGCAGCAGAAGTATTGCCGTATTTATCCACCGTCGAACTCATTTTCTCCGGAGGCAGATCCATGCGCTCGCGCGCCGCATTCATAATGCGGATATTTGCCTGGTGCGGCACGAGGCGGTCGATGTCATCTGCCGTCAATCCCGCCTTCTCAGTCACAATGACGCTCGATTCGCCCATCTGGCGCACGGCGAATTTGAACACTTCGCGGCCGTTCATGCGGATGTTGCCACCGTCACTCTCATCACCGTATAGATATGGGCCGCCCTGTCCGTTGCTGCCGAGATCGAAGGATTTTATACCGTACTCCTCTTCCACTTCCCCGAGCACGACCGCACCAGCCCCGTCACCGAATAAAACCGCCGTCGAACGGTCGCTGAAGTCGGTGATTTTTGACAGTTTGTCCGCACCGACGACAAGCACATGCCTGTACGTCCCCGTCTGGATGAACTGCGCACCTGTTACGACACCATATATGAAACCGGTGCATGCTGCGAGCTGGTCCATGGACGGGACATTCCGGAGCCCCAGTCGGTCCTGGAGTATCGTTGCGACCGTCGGGAACTGCATGTCCCCGGTGGAAGTGGCGACGATGACAAGGTCTATATCCTCTTTGGCGACGCCGGAATTGTCGATTGCCTCTTTCGCCGCTTCGTATGCCAGATCGCTCGTATCCATATCATCGTCGGCAAAACGCCGCTCTTTTATCCCCGTCATCTCTGTGATCCATTCATCGGATGTATCCAATATCTTTTCGAAGTCTTCGTTCGTAAACACTTTCTCGGGCACATAGGTTCCAAGCCCCAGAACACCTACACTATTCATTTGACCACACCTTATAATCTCATATTATAACTAGGTACTAATTTATCATAAATGGAGAACTTCCACAATAAGAAAAGCACCTATGCAGTTTTGCATAGGCGCTTCCATGAAGTGCGATTACTCGCTTACACCCCACTGGTAAGGGAGTGTCTCTTCATTGTGGCCGATTTCGATGCCGTAGTTTACAACCCTTTCGTTCACAGGTTCAACTTCGGATCTGTAGAGTGTCGGAATTACAGGCATCTCCTCAACCATGAGTTCCTGCCATTCGTTGTATATATCCTGCCTTGTCTCAACATCGAGCGCTTCCTCTGAGTTACCTCTTTCCATGAGTTCCGTGCTCTCTTCAGTCGCATAGCGCGGGTAGTTGAATGGTACATCCGGACCATACAGGCCGTATGGATCCACATCGGAACCTACACCCCATGCTCCCTGGTAGATGTCGACCGATTCATCATCGTTCTCAACCATGTCATAGAATGTGTTGAACTCGATCAGGCGGCCGTTTGTCAGCTGTACATTCAGACCGATTTCTTTCCACGCCTGGATGTAGTAGTTGGTCAGCGGTTCAGCGATGTCACCGCCGGACATGGATGCAAAGTTGATTTCAAGCGGCTCGCCGTCCGGATCTTCACGGAATCCGTCGCCGTCCGTATCTTCGTAGCCGGCTTCATCAAGAATCTGTTTCGCCTTTTCAGGATCATACTCTGGTACTTCGACATCCTCATTGTGCCATGCTTCATGATACGGTGTGATCAGAGTCGTCGCTTTCCAGCGCAGACCGTTGTAGAAACGGTTGCCGACTGCATTGTTATCCATTGCATGCCACATTGCACGGCGGAGTTCCTTGTCGCCCATCTTCATCTCATCCGGTTTGTAATCAACGCGGCCTTCCTCTTCGTTCCACTCACCGAGTTTGAAACCGATGTAGGTGTAGGAACCTTCAATATTTGCAAGCCATTCCACGCCTTCCATCTCGGAAACATCCGGGAACTGGTCCGTCGGGAAGTTGATGGCGACATCCGTTTCACCTGTTTCCATGGCATTTGCTATGGAGGACGGTGACACGACTGAAAGTTCAATGCCGTCAAGCTGCGGCTCGCCTCTCCAGTAGTCCTCGAATTTCGTCATGACAACCGCTTCTCCCGGTGTGATGGATTCCACTTTGTATGGTCCGAAACCGAGCGGGTTTTCGCGTGTCTGGGGTGCTTCCGCCATATCTGCAATCTCTACACCCTCGTAGTGGTGCTCCGGCATGGCGTATGCCCAGATTCCGGCGTTGGTCAGTGAAGGTGCCAGTTCAGTATACGTGAATACTGCAGTATAATCATCTACCACTTCGATGCCGGAGATTTCATCCGCTTCCCCTGCTTTGTATTCATTGTATCCTTCGAGCAGCGTGAATCCGTCAGTGGCACCGCGTATTCCCGGATAGTCAGGATGGCCGATGACTTCATACGAATAAACGTAATCCTCGATCGTCATCTCTTCACCGTCATGCCATTTTACGCCTTCCTGCAAAGTGAATGTGATTGTGCTGTCCTCTTCGTTCACTTCATACTGCATTGCCCCGTCATTGGTATACTGGAAATCCTCGTCCATCGTGAACACAGGCTCGTCAAAGAGACTGATTACCTCGAAGTCCGGATTCCCCTGATACAAGTTGAAGTTGAGCGTACCTTCGAACGGAGTATCAGACGTAAGCCCCACTTTCAGGGTGCCTTCCCCAGTCGGTTCTGCATCGTTGGCAACCACTGTATTATAGTCCTCATAGTTGTAGATATCCTCTCCTGAAGCCGAATCTTCACCGCCTTCAGAGCCTTCCTCGCCGCCTGATTCTCCGGAGCCTTCATCCGATTCTGCTTCTTCGGATGAACCGCCGCCGCATGCCGCAAGCGCCAATACCATGATCAGCGTCATGAAGAACATCAGCTTCGACCACGAATATTTAGTCATAATATTTCCTCCCCCAAAATAATATTTAAACTGATATATATACTTAAGTTCAGCGGTAAACTGAAACTTAGTACCAAAAACTAGTAAATATTATGCCCCTAAGTTGAATATGTAAGTATGTATGTGCATAATATTATCACAATTATCTGAAATATCAATCGCTTTTTCAAGAAAATTCAACCAGAAATTGTATTTTTATGGTTCTATTATACATGGACTTACGGCTTCCAACGGTTTCATTGAAAGCGATTATAAAAATTTTAAAAGCGGAATTCCGTTTCATGAATCATGACACGGAATTCGCCTGAAATTATGCCTGTCTCTGCCTTGCGTCACCTGCGCGGCGGAGTGCCTCGCCGATGTTACGCACACACAGCATCATCAGCAGGATCAGCACCGCTGCAGGCACCCAGATCCACCATCTGTGCTGGAGCGTCTGCGAGTTCGTTGCATAGGCCATCAGCGTCCCGAGTGACGGATAGTCCTCCGGGAAGCCGAAGCCGATGAATGACAGTCCGGATTCGATGCCAATGTTCGCAGCCAGTGACAATGTACTGTTGACGATGATGATCCCGATGAGGTTCGGCATCATCTGTGTGAATACTATTTTGAGATGGGAACTCCCCATCGTCCTCGATGCATTGATGTAGTCCAGTTCCTTCTCCTGTATGGCAAGTGAGCGTACAAGCCTTGCTGTACCCGTCCACAGGAATGCCGCCATGATGAGAGAGAAGGTGAAAATATTATACGATGGTGAAATCGTGACGAAAACGATGATGACCATGAGGAATGGAAGCACCATGAAGAAATCCACGACACGCATCATCATGTTGTCGATCTGACCGCCGAAGTAGCCGGATACGACCCCGTAGGCGATGCCGAACCCGACGCTCATCGCGGTGACCAGAATACCGATTGCAAGGGAATTCCTTGTACCGATGATCAGCTGGCCGAATATGTCACGGCCCCCGTAGTCCGTCCCCAGCCTGAAGTCTTCACTCGGCGGCTCGTTGATGGCGAACAGGTTCACCGCGACAATCGTCTGACGGTCGAGGAACATCGTAAGCCCGAAGACGTACGAAGTGATCAGGACGAAGATGATGAGTGAGAACAGTGCAAGCTTATCTGCAATGAGCTCCTGGATCAGGATCCTCCATCCCGGCGTACTTTTCGGCAGATTTTTTGAATCCAGAGCCCCATGGCCGGAAGCACCGTGCGGGATGTCCGCCTTGACGCTCATGTCCATGTCCCCTTTTTCATACCTGTGGGTGTCCCTGCTTCTTGCCTCGAACGGATCGCCGCTTCTCGGCCTGCCGTCGCTTGCCGACGCACGGTCGTCCAGTTCTTCCCGGCGGCGCATACGCTCCTGCTCGCTCATCCCTTCTGAATTTTCCTCTTCATGTTCCCGGCTCAGTCTGCCGTTGTTATCTTTATTATCCATTTTTTCCGCCCCCCTTACTTGATCCGTATCCTTGGATCCACGATGCTCAGAATGATATCGGACAGCAGTGCGCCGACGATTGCCATGAAACCGTAGAACAGGATCAGGATGTTCGCCACACTGAAGTCACGTGTCGATATGGAATCCAGGAACAGCCTGCCCATACCCGGGTAGCTGTAGATCATTTCTATAAAGATGGAACCGCCGAGCAGTGCCACGATTTCATAACCGAAGAAAGCCGCAATCGGAAGTATGGAATTTCTGAATATGTGCTTGCTGTATACGGAAGACTCCTTCACGCCTTTGGCCCGTGCCAGGACGATGAAATCCTTCTGTTTCGTTTCAATGATGCCGCTTCTGAGATACTGGACCGTACCCACCAGCCCGATCAGGGCAATGGCGAAACTCGGCAGCACCAGGTGATTGATCTTGCTGAGTACGAAGTCAAGTGTCCCCGGTTCTATGCCGGGACCAACGGAGCCACCGGTCGGGAACAAGTCCAGGTTATAGCCGAATACCCACAGAATCACCAGTCCGAAGATGAACTGCGGTGTCGCAAAACCAAGGTATGTATACCCAGTGATCGTCGTATCGAGCAGTGAGTCGTTGTAGCGTCCGGAGACAAGCCCGAGCGGCAGTCCGAGCAGGTATATCAGGACTGTCGAGAACAATGGCAGCCAGATTGTGTTCATAAGCCTGTCACCGATGACATCGATCACCGGCCGCTGGTGGAAGATCGAGTTCCCGAAATCACCCTGGAACATCGCGAATACCCAGTCCCTGTACTGTATATACCATGGATTGTTGAGGCCGAGCGCTTCACGCCTCGCTTCGATCGCCTCTCTCGGAATCGTCGGATCGATCAGACCCGACAATGCATCCCCGGGCATCATGGAGCCCAGGATGAATACGAGGACACTGAGCACGACCAGCTGCGGGAATGTGACCAAGAGACGTCTGATTGTAAATTTCAGCATAAGTTCATCAACCTTTCACCGGAAGCGCAACTCTGTGCGTCTCCGAAATGGATTGCAGCGGGAACGCCCTTCCCTCATCGTCGAGGGATTCTGAGAAGTTCTGGTCATATTCCGTCTTGACCGTCTGCCTCACTTCCAGATTGCGTTCAATTTTATCCACGTTCGTATCAGGGATGGCTGCAATCAGACGTTTTGTATATATGTGCTGGGGATTTGAGAATATGTCCTCGGCAGTCCCCTCTTCCACGAGGCGCCCCTGATACATTATGCCGATGTGCTGGCACATGTGCCGGACGACACCGAGATCGTGGGCGATGAACATCATCGTAAGGTTCATATCCTTCTGTATCTCCTGCATGAAGTTGAGCACCTGTGCCTGGACGGATACATCCAGTGCAGACACCGGCTCATCGGCAATGATCAGCTTCGGGTTAAGCGCAATCGCCCTTGCCACCCCGATCCGCTGGCGCTGCCCGCCTGAAAACTCATGCGGATATTTGTACAGCGCATCCCGCGGGAGCCCTACACGGTCTAGAAGATCAAGCACTTCCTCCGCCAGTTCCTTTTTCGGCGTCCTGCGGTAGTTCCTTATCGGCTCGGCGACGATGTCGAATACACGCTTGCGCGCATTGAGCGAAGAGTACGGATCCTGGAAGATCATCTGGATGTCATCTCGGACATCCACTTTCTTACCGGATGCGTTCAGCTTCCGGCCGTCGAACAGTATGTCTCCTGCGGTGATGTGGTTCAATCCCATGACCGCCTTTCCGGTCGTGGTCTTGCCCGAACCGGACTCGCCTACGAGGCCGTACGTCGTTCCTTCCGGGATATTGATGCTCACCCCGTCGACCGCTTTGACATGATCTTTTACCGTATTGAAGAATCCTCCTTTGATCGGATAATGCACTTTAAGGTCCTTTATCTCAAGCAGTGTCATCAGGCTCTACCTCCGCTAACAGTTTCCCTTGCCGCTTCCACTGAAGCTGCGGCGTCCCCGTCATTGTTCAGATGGAAATTCTTATAGCATGTGCATCTCACAAAGTGGTCCTCTGAAATTTCCCGGAGCTCCGGATTGTCTTCATGCTCCTCTTCAGGCACCCACGGAATGCGCGGTGCGAACCTGCAGCCTGACCTGTCCATCTTGTCAAGGGGCGGGACGACACCTTCGATCACATGCAGCCTGCTGCCGAGCATGTCTTCGGACGGCAGGGAATTCAGCAACGAACGCGTGTAGGGATGCTGAGGGTTCTTGAACAACTCACGCACCGGAGCGATTTCCACGACCTGCCCGGCGTACATCACAGCCACCCTGTCGGCCATCTCTGCCACAACACCCAGGTCATGGGTGATCAGGAGGACGCCTGAGCCCAGGTCATCCTGCAGTTCACGGATCAGGTCCAGTATCTGCGCCTGGATCGTCACATCAAGTGCAGTCGTCGGTTCATCGGCAATCAGCAGTTTCGGCCTGTTGGCGATCGCTATCGCGATGACGACACGCTGGCGCATACCGCCGGAGAGTTCGTGCGGGAATGCTTCCGCAACCCGTTCTGGACGGGGTATCCCCACCCTGTCCAGCAGTTCGACAGCATAGGATTCACGTTCATTCTTCGATTTTTTGCCGTGCAGCTTCAATGTTTCTGTAATTTGCTGCTTTACCTTCATCAGCGGATTCAGTGCGGTCATCGGATCCTGGAAAATCATGGCCATATCCCCGCCGCGTATCTTATTCATCCTGCCTGTACCGAGGGATGTCAGCTCCTTTTCCATGAACTGGACTTCCCCCGTTATGCGGGCCTTCGTATGAAGCCCCATCAGTGAGAACGCCGTGGCGCTCTTCCCTGAACCGGACTCTCCCACAAGCGCCAGCACCTCATTCGATTTGATGCTGAACGACACATGGTCGACTGCCGGATAGTACTCACCCTTGATCTTGAATGAGGTCGTAAGATCATTGACCTCAAGTAACTTATCGGACATTAACAATCACCCATTCTTTCCTTACTCTTGGCAACCCTTTGTTTTGTGCTTCTCTGCGCTTCTATGTAATCTCATTAGGCAGCGTCCTCCCCCCGCCCGGTATATAACAGAATTTCACACATCTCTGTCCGGAGAGTTATTGGACAATTACAAAAACTTGATGTTAATCGTATTGTACTTCCGGGAGTCACCATTTGCAACTCCATTTTTCGAATTGTGACAATAATTAGCATATTTTTCAGAAGTTAAATATACACCATTGCATAGATCATTTCAACACTCTGAAGGAAAATTTTTCTGACATTTGGAATCGCTTACAAATGAAATCTTTACACCTCGGGAATTACAATGTGATTTTGTGAAAATAATAATTTGTTTGCTTTTTGGACATCAATCATGCGTATTGCCACTATACATATAAAGCGTTTTAAGTTATCATTAAATCATATACTTATGCAGTGGAGGCAGGACCATGAGATACGTTATCAGCTTTATCTGGGCATTCATGCTGACACAGATGGTGAACTTTGTCCTGAACAGTCTTGGCGGGGGCAGCCCTTACATGTTCTGGAGCGGTGTCGCACTGGCGGTACTGATCACAGCGACAATTGCCATCTTTGATGTAATGCTCAAGCATCCGGATGAGGAAAGTGAAACGCAGGCATAACCGCTAATACGTTTTAAACCCGCAGCCAATATTGGCTGCGGGTTTTTTCATTTCACTTTTCATATTGTAATATTAAAACTTAAGCAGGGGACGGGCCGATGCAGAGAACCCCTGACAGTGCCATTCCCCGGCTGTAATCATATAGATTTTCCTTGTTTGTGCATCTCAGTGCAGACGCTTCCAGCTACACCATTACCATACCCACCAACTCTGTATTGAATACCGGATTTTTGATTATAACAGGTTCCATTCTAAAATACCTTTCCTGTTAGAAATGAAAACCCGTGGATCAGGACAGCTTGCCCCCAGTACATCCTTCTAAATGCCGTATCCAAGCCCGCTCACTTCCCGGGAGAGCACCTCAATCAGTTCAGCCGCGGGCATATGGCGTGCGTACTGTTTGCCCTGTCCCGCAAGCAGCATGGCATAATCGGGCGATCCGGTGCGTTTTGAGGCATCCTGGAACGGCTGCGTCAGGCTGCGCTGCACCGGATAGGCGGTCATTCCATCTTCAAACATGCCGAACTCTGATATGAACCTGTTCTTCACGGCACGCGCCTGGCGGCCGGTGAACAATTTCGTCAGTACAGCCGGTATGTCTTCCGACTCCGTCAGTATTTTTTTATGGAGCGGATGCGCCCCGCTCTCAAGGGCTGCGAGAAAAGCAGTGCCCATCTGCACACCTTCTGCGCCGAGGACACCGGCAGACACGATTTCCCTGCCGGTCATGATCCCGCCGGATGCAATGACAGGGATATCCACACGTTTCACGCTCCCGGATATGAGGGACATGAGCCCAATCAGGCTGTCTTCGGACGTACCGGGATGCGCGCCGCGATGGCCGCCGGCTTCAGCACCCTGCAGGACGACTGCATCCAGGCCGGCGGCTGCGATATCCGCCGCCTCCCCGGCAGTTGTTGCGGTCGCAAGTGTCACGATGCCGGACGACTTCAAACGGCTGAGCGGGTCCGCAGCCGGCACACCGAAGATGAAGGAGACGACCGGGACTTCCTCCTCTATGACCACATCCAGCTGCCTGTCGAATTTTTCACGGATGTCTCCCGGGGCGGCCGGCGTGACCGGTTCCTGCTCCAGTCCAAATGCATCATACGCCGGCCGGAGCAGGCGGAGGGCATTTTCGATGTCACTGTCCGTGACTTCAAAGTTCCGCGGTATGAAAAGATTGACGCCGAAGTGCTTCCCTGTCATCTCTTTCGTTTCACGTATCAGACTGCGCAGATCATCCGGTGCGAGACTGCCGGCGGCTATCATTCCAAGGCCGCCGGCATTGGACACTTTAGCCACAAGAGCCGGTGTCGTGATGCCGCCTGCCATCGGTGCCTGTATTATTGCCCGGTCCACCCCGAGCAGCTCCCTTACCCTTTTCGATTCCATCATGAATCCCTCCTGAAATATGTACACGTTTAGTGGTCCTACCAATTCCTTCTATTATAATACATTGAAACATGATAAACGATTGAACCACAATACAGACCTGATCCGCCCGGGCCCGCATTCCGGTTTGTCTCTGGTCTTCTTCCATAAACCCTATACCCCAACTGACACGTTTCCATACACTTTTTTGGACCGACTATACAAAATGCGCCGCTTCCTCTATCATGACTAGTACTATAATAAAATACGAATGGAGCAACACTATGGTTAAAATACTGCCGGCTGTACGGTCGATGAAGGATTTCGAAAAACTCACAGGGAGCGGATACAGGGAGTGCGTCGTCCTGGACATCCATATAGGACATCTGGAGAGCCACATATCCTTCATGAAGCAACACGGATTTGAAGTCTATCTGCACCTTGATCTGATCAGGGGATTGTCCACTGACATCGCCGCCCTCGAATACATCCACCAGCGTTTCAGGCCCACGGGCATCATCACGACACGCGGCAGGCTGATCAAAAAAGCCAACAGCCTCGGGCTCAGGACGGTCCTCCGCATATTCGTCATCGATTCCTCTGCAATCGAAAAGAGCATCGAACTCGTCAGGCAGACGGAGCCGGACCTCATTGAAATCCTGCCGGGGGTCGTCCCCAAAGTCATCCACCTCTTCAATCGTGAAGTGGATGCAGATGTGATTGCCGGCGGCCTGATCGAAACGGAGGACGAAGTCCGGAATGCGATTTCCGCCGGCGCGAAGTTCGTGACGACCTCCAACCGGGAGCTGTGGTTCAGCCAACAGGCGGATGAATAAAATATACGCTTCTGGAAATACACGGATAAAACAAGTTGACAGCGTTATCAAAATGGTATAAATTAGAACGTAAGTTGATAGGACACGGAGATTTAGAGCCCGCATTTATAGCTGTACATAGCTATGAGTGTGGGCTTTTTTAAGTTTTATCGGCGCATTCAATCAAACAAAGGAGTGATTTGCAATGAATATTTACCTTGCAGAATTCGTTGGTACGGCCATCCTGACCCTGTTCGGGTGCGGTGTCGTTGCCAACGTCAACCTGAAGGGGTCCCTCGCCAAAGGATCCGACTGGGTAGTCGTCGCGTTCGGCTGGGGATTTGCTGTTACATTTGCCGTCTACGCCATCGGACAGTTTTCAGGGGCGCATATCAACCCGGCTGTCACACTCGGCTTTGCAGTCGCGGGTGATTTCGAATGGGCAAAAGTGATCCCGTACATTATTGCACAGATTTCAGGCGGCTTCCTTGGTGCCGCCATCGTCTGGCTGCACTTCATGCCGCATTTCAAAGCTGAGGAGGATGAAGGGACGAAACTCGGGGTGTTCTCCACAGCACCGTCATACCCGAACTATGTTTCCAACTTCGCCAGTGAGATCATCGGTACGTTCATCCTGGTGATGGCCTCCTCTTCATCGGGGCGAATGAATTCACCGAAGGGCTGAACCCGCTCATCGTCGGTTTCCTCATTACAGCGATCGGTCTCTCCCTGGGTGGTACTACGGGATATGCGATCAATCCGGCCCGTGACTTCGGCCCGCGGCTCGCGCATTTCTTCCTGCCGATACCCGGCAAGGGCATTTCCAACTTCAAATATGCAGTCGTGCCTTTCGTCGGCCCGCTGACAGGCGGAGCACTCGGTGCTGCTGTCTACAACGTTGTATTCACCGGAAAATCAGACATATTCCTGATTGTCACCATTGCCGCCACCGTTTTAGTTCTGTTGCTCGGGGTATTCCTAAATAAGAGCGTTCTTAAGGAAGATACATCGAAACTCATGTAACACATATCAATTTGAAAAGGGGAATGAAATCCATGGAAAAGTATATCATGTCAATCGATCAGGGAACGACGAGTTCCCGTGCCATACTCTTTGACCATGACAGCAATATCGTAGCGGACAGCCAGAGGGAATTCAATCAATACTTCCCTGAGTCCGGCTGGGTGGAGCACAACGCCAACGAAATCTGGAGCTCGGTACTTGCCGTCATCGCCGGTGCCCTGACAGAAAATGACATTTCTGCAGAGCAGGTTGAAGCCATCGGCATCACGAACCAGCGTGAAACAACGGTTGTATGGGACAAGAACACCGGGAAACCTGTCTATAACGCGATTGTCTGGCAGTCCAGACAGACAGCGGATATTTGTGAAGAATTGAAAAGCAAAGGCTACGAGGATACCTTCCGCAAAAAGACAGGCCTGCTGCTCGATCCATATTTCGCGGGGACAAAAGTGAAATGGATCCTCGATAATGTGGACGGGGCACGGGAAAAGGCGGAAAATGGCGACCTGCTCTTCGGCACCATTGATACATGGCTCATCTGGCGCTTCACCGAAGGCAAAGCGCATGTCACGGATTATACGAACGCGAGCCGTACACTCATGTACAATATCCAGGATCTGGAATGGGACGACGAACTGCTCGACAAGCTGGATGTGCCGAAATCCATGCTGCCGGAAGTGAAGTCCTCCAGTGAAGTCTACGGGGAGACGACACAGTCCCACTTCTTCGGCCGCAACGTGCCGATCGCCGGCGTCGCAGGTGACCAGCAGGCGGCACTGTTCGGTCAGACATGCTTCAATGAAGGTGATGCGAAGAACACGTACGGCACCGGCTGCTTCCTGCTCATGAACACCGGAACAGAAGCGATCACCAGTGATAACGGTCTGCTCACGACCATCGCCTACGGCATGGACGGTGAAGTGAAATACGCACTCGAAGGTTCCATCTTCGTTGCCGGCTCCGCCATCCAGTGGCTGCGCGACGGCCTGCGCATGTTCTCATCTTCTCCAAAATCCGAGGAATATGCCAGCCGGGTCGATTCGACTGACGGCGTCTACGTTGTGCCGGCCTTTACAGGCCTTGGCGCCCCCTACTGGGATTCCGAGGCGCGCGGTGCCGTATTCGGCCTGAGCCGCGGCACTGAAAAGGAGCATTTCGTCAGGGCGACGCTCGAATCCCTCGCCTATCAGACGAAGGATGTGCTGGATGCCATGCAGAAGGACTCAGACATCAGCCTTGAAACACTCCGGGTCGACGGCGGCGCGGTGGCCAATGACTTCCTGATGCAATTCCAGGCTGATCTTCTCAATACGAAAGTCGAACGGCCCGAGGTCATCGAAACCACCGCACTCGGCTCCGCATATCTCGCAGGACTCGCCGTCGGCTTCTGGAAGTCCACCGATGAGCTGAAGCGTGTCAGCGACACTGATACGGCGTTCGAACCGGAAATGGAGGATGCCCGCCGCGGGGAACTCTACGATGGCTGGCAGGCTGCCGTCGGCGCCACACAGGCATTCAAACCCAAAACGAAACACACTGAAGACGAAAATCAATAAAGGACTGGTGCCCTTTATTGTCCAAAAATATTAGGAGGGACATCATGCTGAACACATTAACCAGGAAAGATCAGCTTAAGCATATGCAGGAAGTGGATTACGATATCGTTGTCATCGGAGGGGGCATCACGGGTGCCGGGATTGCCCTTGATGCATCGAAGCGCGGGATGAAGGTT